>Ga0315915_1000624_pt1 | contig 38149 bp, 19 predicted proteins | sample MpolbnodulesMG_FD_207738 | JGI IMG/M metagenome (GOLD analysis project Ga0315915, IMG submission 207738) | Medicago polymorpha root nodule microbial communities from Los Angeles, California, United States - branched nodules | ecosystem: Host-associated > Plants > Roots > Nodule | place: USA...
GAGTATTTCGGAGACATGAATATAGTCATATTTGTAGGCATATGTACTTTGTCGTTTTATGCTATTAACATGGATGCTGTGAGTTTGTTCACAGATTCATCCTTTTTGTTTTTAGCGAATTTGAATTTGTATTATATCGATGTACTCCATCAATTTGAATGAATGAATATTGTTTACTTTTGTTAAAAAAAAATAAAATTTATCAAGCATGTGAGACCATCATATCTATCTATCTATAATCAAAACAAAGTACGGTGTGTGTAAATTAAATAGTTCATAAAACGAAGTGTTAACACAAAACTTAGGCTATTTATGTTATCCGCCTTAGAAGTTAGTCAAATGTGTTTTTTCAAAGCCTTTACATATAGCAAGGTTTTAAACATCTCAATAAGCTTAATTAGAGTTTAAAAATATCAACACAAGTTTAAAATAGAGCCTTTAACATATAATACGTCAAATTCAAACTTTATTTATCTGTTTAACTAAATCTGATCTATTTAAATAAAAGTAACTCGTCATCGCCCACTCTCATCCCTTTGTAGAATGCTCGAAACAAAGTGGTTTTTCTAAAACGTTGCGGACAAAATGTGGTTATTTTTAAAAAAATTTAAACTTGTTGGGGGTAAAGGTCTAATTGTTGGGGGTATGAAGGATACAGTTTTGGTTTTGTTTTCTAGGCCCAAACAAAAACTATGACACAAATCAAACAAACAAAGGAGGCAGCACTGACCTAAAGTTAACAGAGCTTCGTCTTCTTCGTTCTCGGCGAGACCGCATTTACATTTCGCCGGTAAACTTTCAATTTCCGAACGACCTATCCCTTCTATTAGCCGCAACCAGTAATGGCCGCCGGAGCAACCGTAAACGCGAATGAAACCACTCGTGAGCATACAGAACAAGAAGTAGACGAGGACCAAAGCTTTGAAGAGCTAGGTTTAGACGCACGTCTCGTTCGCGCTTTACTGAAGAAACGAATTGAGAAACCTACTCCAATTCAACACGTTGCGATTCCATTGATTCTCGAAGGTAAAGACGTGGTTGCTCGTGCAAAAACCGGTTCTGGCAAAACACTTGCTTATCTTCTTCCATTGCTTCATAAACTGTTTACTGCTAATGTTGATAGAAAGAAGCTAGCTCCTAATGTTTTTGTTCTCGCGCCGAGTCGTGAACTATGCCAACAGGTGCATTCCCTTGTTTCAGTTTCTATTATAATTTTCAGTGCTTTTTTGTTTACAGTGTTTCAATTTTCATGTTTTTTTAATTGATTTAGTTCATTTCAGTTGGTTCAGTTGTATATAAATCTAGCTATTTCTTGATTTTATATCTTGATATTTGATTTTTCAGATATATGTGGAAGTGAACTCACTCCTTGAGCTATGCAAAGTTCCACTGAAAGTTGTGCAGTTGAATAGCAATATGCTTGCTGCTGACTTGGTTCGTTATGCTCTTTATGATTTTTGTTCTTGTAAATGTTACTTACTACGGGGTAGGTGTAGGTGCCGAGCTAGGAATTTAACGTCACGAGGGACCATGATTAGCACACCAATTTGGATTAGAAATGGCGAATACGAATCAATGTTGATCGAATTAGGCCCTAGACTAAAAATGTCTCGAAAAAAATATATTCTAAAAAGGGCTAATTTGACTCACTTGTAAAAATTATAAAGACCAAATTGGTATTTTGCGTTTCTTAGCGATCAAGTCACACTCAGTATCTTTTATGATGGATCAGTTTGAGTATTTACTCCATCACTAATCACTAATAAATAACAAACATGAGAGAAAAAGATGAACTGCACATTTCAACTGTGTGCATCAATTAATTACTTGTTTCCTCGTTTTCTTTGGAGTGCAAAAGATTTTTTTGAGCTAACTTACATGTAATTTATAAGTTTGTTACCTTGTTAAGTTACATGGCTGTGAGAACTTCCTTCATTTTTATCTTCTTTCCCTCCTTTAGTTCATTGTAGTAGATTAGTTAATAAGACAATAATAGAGTTGTATGTGAAACATGCGTAAATATTAGATTTAGAGGTGTAAAACATTTAATAGAAAGCTGGAAGGGGCTAGGGTCCATGTAGGTATACGAGTGTCTCCAGCTCTGAGTAGGTTCATACATGCATGTCAAACCATGTATTCTATTTATTTCAGAATATGATTTGATGATTGTTCTAATGGTCTAAAACCTGTGTTTGTAGCAAGCAGCATTGGTTGGGCCTCCCGATGTTTTAATCTCCACTCCTGCTTGCATAGCCAAGTGTCTGTCTAACTCGGTACTTCAGGCAGCATCAATTAATGGTTCTCTTGAAACTCTAGTTCTTGATGAGGTGAATCAGATAAAGCCTATTGTTTGTTTAATTTACTATAGTATAATTGTTTATATTTGTATCATTTGATTGGTATGAGCAACAAGCAATGTTACTTCTTTTCATTAATAGTTACACAACTTGATATCCAAATTATTATTGCTTTTTATATTTTTTATAGCTTTTAAATTTTTATAATGTTGGTTAATTTTAATTTTGGATTTTCTATACTTTTGATCTCTCTAGTTTGAACTAAATGCGATTTTGATAACTCAAGTTTTTTTGAATCAATGATTTTTAGTTATCAAAGATTCAAAATTGTGTTTAGTTCAATCACAATCCAGTTTTATTTTCTATCCAAAATGTTTGAGAGTGTATCATGAATTTTATGTCCAAACAAGGCCAAAAGTTTTGAACTTTAGAAATGTAATGAAGATTTGATAAAAAAAATGATTCAGTTTTGTTTTTTATTGAGTGAAATTTGATATTTTGGCTGATAAGTTTTGGATGTAAGAAGGTTTAAATTTTGTTTTGACTAGAAAAGCAGAATTTGAGTTTGAAGTGGAAGGAAAATGATGGAAATTCAATTACTGACATTTTTTTTTTTTTTTAAGAGATAAACTTCACTCAAATTATTTTGGGTACCTGAATCTTGGATTAGCTATAATAGAGGGACTAAAAACTCTTTGATTTATTAATGCCAATTCAAGTAGACGTTGAACAGTTGTTAATTGTTCCAATTTTCTATGTCCCGTGACCTGATCGGTATCCAAAATAATATTTTCAGGCAGATCTTCTATTATCATATGGGTATGAAAATGACATAAAAGCTTTAACACCTCACATACCCAGAAGTTGCCAGTGTCTTCTTATGTCTGCAACATCAAGGTGTGTCTTTTGTGTTTCACCCTCTTACCATATATTTATATATTTTATCTTTTTGCTCAAATGCTTTGTAGTATAATGTGGACGTGGATACTACATCTCTCATTCCTCAATTTTTAAATTTTTTATTTAATAGTTTTAGCCCATCATTTCTTTATAGTTGATATTAATAAATTAGAAACAGAAACAGGCATAATGATCTTTTTGCACTTTTGAAGGTTGTATAATATACTTTCTATCGGAGAAGTGTTTATCTCTGTAAAATTGTACTGGCTTAGTGTATTGCTGTGTATGAATGACCGTTATGTGATATTATTTTAGGATTAATCCGTAGAATCATGTCCATTTGCAATTGTTTCCAACAAAATGTTTTCTTCTGCAGTGATGATGTTGACAAACTAAAAAAGTTGATTTTACACAACCCCGTTATCTTGACTCTGCCTGAAGTGGGAAACCGTAAGGATGAGGTCATCCCTAAAAATGTTCAGCAGTTCTGGGTAAGACATTCTATAAATTTTCTACATGTCTTCTTGATATTGTAATGTTAATTGCGGTGAAGTTAAATCTTTATTGTACACAATATTGTATCATATCTTTCTTTGGAGATGGGAGACCGCCTTCTTTTCTATATTTGGGATCTGTCTTGTATCAGACCAAGAAGTAAAGAACCATAGGTTTTGGCGAGGAAAGGTTTAACTAAGTAGGAAAAGAGCTTTACAATTATATTATGATTTTCCAACATACTCTTTCATTTTACGTTTGTTATTTCTGATTCAACATTTTTTCCTGTGGAGCTGATATGCTTTTAACCATTTTCTTTGAATATTTTTATCAGATCTCCTGTCCTGCCAATGATAAGTTGCTCTACATCCTTGCTATGTTGAAGTTGGAGTTAGTCCAAAAGAAAGTTCTGATATTCACTAATAACATAGATACGAGTTTCAGATTGAAACTATTCTTGGAGAAGGTACGTGCCAGACATAAAATCATTGATAAGTTTTCATCTAACAGGTTTATGCACTTGAGATAGTTGGCCAATGGCATGATATTAAAGGTTATATTACCAAGTGGTCAAGAATTTGAACTTGGTCATGCCCATTCTTTGTAATAAAAGTTAAATTTTATCACATGGTAGAGTGGACCTATGACCTTGTTCATGATTAAAGTTCAAATAGTTCTTATGTGAGAGGGCTTTGTTAGATGTAACACCATTCAAGAACCTATATTTAACAGCTTGAGATTTTGGTATAGATGATTATTGACAAGCATTTGCATCTTTTTGTATTCATCAATTAAATTTAATCCATCCAATCTTACATGTTATATCACACTACATGTCATACATTGATGTTGGCACATTTTTTTAACAATTCGCGTTGATATTTAAACTGCATCGGTATAATGGGTAATAATCAATAAGCATATTTTCTGTAATCTGAATTTTTTGTTGCCTTAAATATGTCTGCTCAAAATGATTTGGAGTTTTGCTCAACTCAGGAAAATCATGTTTATTATTTACAATTATTTCCTCAACCACACTTCTTCCACCAGTCTGAACATTTATAGTTTTGCACCTGAGATTATTTTGTTTTCATCACTTCTTCCTCTCTCATTTTTTAATCTTTGCCCTATCTATCTTTCTAGTTTGGGATCAAGTCGGCTGTTTTAAATGCTGAATTGCCGCAGAATTCCCGTCTCCATATTCTTGAGGTATGTAATTTTATCCACTTCCTTCTTTCTTTTGGTATTATAGCTGCTAAGGTTTTTTTGACTTAACCCAGTCCTATGAAATGTTCGTACTAGTGAAACATTAGGAGAAGTTTATGGTGATTTTGGTTTGGAGAAACATATTCTATTTTCATTTTCATTTTTACTTGTAATTACCAAAGTGTCATCATGTTTTCTATTTTTCCAATTTTTTATAGAATACTTTTTTGTTTCCATCAAAACCTCCGAGCAAAATTAATGGAAAATTAGATGGCATTTTGTAAATTAAAATTAAACAACATAAAATGTTTAAACAAACCAAATCCTTGTGTTCTTAAATGTGGATTTATTATTATTATTTTTATTAATTCATTTATTTATAGATATACGCTTAACATTTTATTACATGATTTTGATAAGCTTATTTTCATCAGGAATTCAATGCCGGCCTATTTGATTATCTAATTGCGACAGATATCAGCCAGTCAGCGGAGAAGGATGAAGCACCTAAGGAAAATATTGTTGGATCAAAAAAGTCTAAAAAATATACAAAGCTAAAATTAGATTCGGAATTCGGAGTAGTTAGGGGAATTGACTTCAAAAATGTTTACACGGTATGCATACCAACTCTTATATCTCTTTCTGACATGTTTTTGTCTGGTGTGTATGTTTGAAATTACTATTGATCTGCATGTGTAATTATAATAAGAGTTGTATACTATCGTAGATTTCATCTTCTGATTCATATCTTTGTTTCATTGGGAGATTGCCATGTTCACTGAAATCATTTACTTACTGCTTTATCTTGCTGATGAACAGGTTATAAACTTTGAAATGCCCCGCAGTGTGACAGGATACGTACATCGAATTGGACGTACTGGAAGAGCATACAGTTCTGGTACTTCTATCTCCTTGGTAAGTTTGTAAGATAAACAAAACTCCTCTTTTCCACCGAGTAAATTTTGCAAAGTATTGTGACTCTTTGATTTTTTGCTCTCTAATCCGTTTTGTTCTTTTGGTATACTATTGACATCCAAGCTACATAACCCTGGCATTTAGATTTTCCTTGTTTCCTCATAGGTTTCTACAGATGAGATGGATACCTTTGAAGAAGTAAGATCTTTTGTTGGGGACAATGAAAACAACGGCTCAAACTCAATTGCAGAGTTTCCCTTACTCACCAAGAGTGCAGTTGAATCTTTACGGTATAGGGCTGAGGTGAGTTATCGTTTCCCATACTCTCAACAAAAATATCATAGATGCATCAACCAATGAGAACCTTGAATGATTTTTTTGTGAAACAAAAGAAAACTGATTATGAATCCTTTCGTTTAAAAATGAAATCATCTCATCTCACCTCATATGGTTTCCATGATAGGATACAGATAAGATTAGGAACGGGTATGAGCTTAATATGGATCTTTTCCTATTCATATCTAATGCACACACATTGTTATGTCATTGTTACCCTATTTTGTGTTTGAGGTGGACTAGACAATGATACCCTATTCCTATCTAATGCACACACAGTATTATGTCACTGTTATCCTATTTTGTTTTTGAGGTGGAGACTAGACAATGATGATACTATATGATAAAAAAAAATGGAGGGTGTCAAGTGGTGATGACAAGTGATTTTGGCGATGGTGTTGGGTGACGTGTAGTGAACGGTGTTTTGCACTAGTGGACGAAGCTGGGAAGCAAAAACGAGCTTTGGAACAGCATAGGTCGTGGTGGATAATGCCAGGTGGCGATCAGGAGTACCTTGTGGCAGCTTTAGCTGAAGGTGTTAGGAGTGGCGGAGGGTGCTGGATGGAGGCGGTGGAAGGTATCCGGCAGCGTGTGTTGTCATGGAGAAGGGAGAGTGAGTCACGTACAATGGTGAAAAGGGAAAATAATATACTATCCCACTCATCTTAAATCTAGCTTCTTAGGGTATAGGTTAGTATTAGGGAAAGCCTACTAGGTAAGGTTATCCTATCGTGTCACATTGACTCAACAAACATTGGATTATAATAGGGTTGCAAAACAACCAATTTATCTATCTTCTCTCATTCTAGCTACCAAACACTGTCTTAAAGTTTGTGTTCAGTCAAACAATAAACATTATTTTTATGATTGAATACCATGTCGTTTCTGTCTCCAGTTAGACTTGCGAATATTTAGATTTACTAGCATCTTCCACTACTTTGCAGTTATTTTTTGATTTCAAATGAAAATATATAGATGATATTATGGCACTCTAGCTGCTCTGTAAACTGTATTGATGATTGGCATTGTTTTGCAGGATGTTGCAAAGAGTGTAACTAAAATTGCTGTCCGAGAATCACGAGCCCAGGATTTGAGGAATGAAATTTTGAACTCTGCAAAGTAAGTCCCTGGTATTGAATGCGTTATGCTCGAGATTTGTAAACTCCGATCTTAACTTTTTTTCATCTTTTAATCCATTCCTGCTCACCTTTGTTTTTCCATTTTAGGCTGACGGCTCACTTTCAAACCAATCCAAGAGACTTAGGTAATGTTATTGGTTCATTTTATTGTTACTGTATGTATTGTTGGGTTGACATTTATTTTTGCCTTTTTCATGTTTGAAGAAGTTAAACTTGAACCTTTGAAATTTTACTTGAGCAGATCTATTGAAACATGACAAAGTTTTGAGCAAAACTGCTCCTCCTCCACACCTTCGCGATGTTCCAGATTACCTAATAGACAAAACAACAAAAGAGGCAAGGGCAATGGTTAAGCTTACCAGAGATGCAATGGGAAATAATAATCACCGACGGGGATCCAAGAGAAAATCAAGGAAAGGCGGTGACCCTCTGATGGCCATCTCTGCTGGGGTATGATCCTCTATAAAACTTTGTTGAACTGGACCTTTGTATACATGAAAATAACTTTTGAATAGAGCTATTATATTTTATGTGCATGTGTAAAAAATGGTATCTAAAATAACCTTACACTGTTATTTCTTTGTATTTTACCGACGGATTACAATTTTCTTCAGGTATCAAAAAAACCGCACAAAGGTTTTAAAAAGGACGGTGCAAGCAATGGTGATAGACAAAAACACAAAAAGACAAAGGCAATTTGATAGGGTTGCTCTTTTCGTACAGAGCCTTATAACTTGTAACAGGCTCCGCAATTTTGTTGTAATGTTATTTCCAAATATTGTAGATCAAAATAGTGAAGGCCCTTCATATGGCCAGATGACCTCTATAATTATAAATTCGATTAAGATTATTTATTTTGAGTGCACCCCGAGATACTCATCTTAATTCAAGTAAGTAGAGTTTGTGTTAAGTGGATAAGTTGGAATAACATTGAGAAAATTAAGGCAAATGCTAACAAGTATCTATTTGGTCCCTTAAAATAAAAAAACAGGTATCTATTTGGAACTTTTGGAGGGAACGGTAGGTTTTGGGAAAAAGAAAGGAAGTATAGTGCTACGACTCAAATGGAAGACTTACAACTCAAATGGAAGTCTTTTTATTTTTTTGATGAACTTGTAGAAAAGGGTTTTATAGTGCTTTGATAAATTCTTCAAATGTTTTCCACGTTATAATAGTCTTTTTTTAAAGGAGATTAATAGTCTTCTTCACTTCCTCCTTCATGAGTTGAACCTTTGTACGTAGTACGTCTACACATAAACCTTCAAATAAGTGAAAGATATCTTATTTCTTCTCCTCTCATTCCTCCGGAGGATGTGGATCTCTCATTTTCTTTTTCTTTTTTTCATTTCCTCTCCTAATTCTCTATGTCTCTTAATCTCACTGTCTATTTTCATTAGAAAAGAAAAGGAAGCAATAATGATGGATCAGACACATATTCATAAGCATCAACAATATTTATATTTATATTATTCAGTAAAAGAATTAATTTTTTGATGAATCAAAACTATTCGTTCGACTCAAGTTGTTAATGAGTTTCAATCAAGGGAAAACTCTCATATTACTAAAGGGTCTTTTATCTAAAATTTGGAGTTAAGACGGCAAAATTGATGAATGAGGCACATAAAGATTTTTTTTTCAACTTGGTAAGAGATCTAGGCACGAATCCAACCTTAAAAATACAATCTTCAGATATGAGATTTATTAGTGTATTTTTTACTACATTAATTGTTATAGTAATAATTTTTTTTTTTTTTTAAAAGAACACTTGTAAATCAAAGCTCTCAAAATATTTACATTTCTAGTGATTTCATCAATGATAAATCTTAATAAAGTTATAGAGATTTTATAGGTTTATAATAACTTGAACTAACTTAATTAACGATTTTCCCCATTCTCTTTTTACTGTCACATTTAGAGGATAATTTTCAATAATGTTCACTTATTGTGTTTAAAACTCAATGCAACCTTGATTATTTTTATTGTAGAGTGAAATTAATGAAATATGATAAAAAAATTTAAATATATTATAGAAAAAATAAATAATAATGTAAAAAATAACAAAGATAATTGATTATTTTAGTATGTGACAAAAGTCAAAAAAACATTTTTTTTCCTAAAAAAAACTGTTTTTTTTTTGTCAAAGAAAAAAGTCAAAAAAATATTTACTAAAAAAAAAGTCAAAAAAATATTAGTGTTATTTTTGCATATGATCCAAATAATACTGCAGACGCAAGAATGGTGATCCCTTCTCCTTTTCTGCTTGCACTTACAGACAGACACAGTAAGCTACTAGTTTCTGAATTCCATCACTAAAACGACGTCGCTTCTTCAACTTAACAAAAATTCCCAAAATGTTCACACCGTAACAACTTTCAACAACAGGTTCGTTCCTTTTCCTTCAAACTCTTCACAACCACAATCCCAATTCTCTCTCTACTTCGCGTTAGGGTTTCTCTCTCTAGGGTTTAGTTCAATTCACTCAATTTCTCAATTCAATTGTGAGTTTCTTCTTGTTCAGAGATAATGGATCAAGCAAGATCGAACAACATCGATGAGAATGTAGGAATTCCAGACGATTTACGTTGCAAGAGATCAGACGGGAAACAATGGAGATGCACAGCCATGTCGATGCCAGATAAAACCGTTTGCGAGAAGCATTACATTCAAGCCAAGAAAAGAGCAGCCAATTCCGCCATGAGAGCTAATCTCAAGAAATCTAAGCCTGATTCTGATGTTAATTTGGAGAGTAAGAGTGATGATTTTGATGCCCCTCTTTCCACTGCGGTTAATAATAATAATCATCGTTCTTCTTCTTCCTCTGGGAAGAAGTTGTTTGATAAGGTTTCTAAGAATCAGTTTCGGTATACTCCCGAGGGTGTTCTTGGTTCTTCTTCTGGAAATAATGTTTCCAAGCTTGGTGATGCTGGTGATGTTTCGCCTGATGAGGATGCTGTTCTGTTTGAAGAGAATTGGGTCTCGAATGATTCGCAACATGCTTCTGGTGACGATTCTGCCGGGAAAATAACAGGCAGGAGCATGGATGTTGATATCAACACTGTAAGTTTTGTATGGTTAGCTAACTACTACCTCCGTCTCTAAAATATAAGACTCTATTGGCCTAATCACTAGAATTAAGAAAGTTAATACTCCTGGTATTAAATTTGTTAGTAATTAAGCAGTATTATTTTGAAAGGTTAAACCTCCAAGAGAGAGAGAGTTAGTTTATGTTTTAACCATAGTATTTATTGTTGGTTGTTGAAAAAAGATGTAAAATAAATAGGGGTGTGTTTGCAAAGAAATTATTAATGCAGTTGAAAATTTAAAGTGGGTTTTGTAAAAAGGGTTAAAGAATTTTCTCAAGAGGGTCTTATATTTAGGAATGGAGGTAGTTGTTTGTAATGGAATGGGAGGGATTTGTTATGTTGATGATTGAAAGGTTGCTTTTTGAAAATTGCTTTGCAGGAATGTTCTAATGGAACATCGGATTCTTCTCAAGAAACTGGCGGGCAGACTTGCCATCAGTGTAGGAAGAATGTTAAAGATGTTACTTGGTGCCTTAAGTGTGATAGGAGAGGATACTGTGATAGCTGCATATCAACATGGTGAGCATGCAATTTTAGTGAAGATACCTTCTTTCGGTTGATTTTTTCGCCGCTCCTTACTTCCCGATGGTGACTGCGTGTTATGGTGTGCTTTTTACAGGTATTCTGACATTCCATTGGATGAAATTCAGAAGATATGCCCTGCATGTCGTGGTATATGCAATTGTAAAATTTGCCTACGTAGTGATAATTCAATAAAGGTACTTTGAGAGTTACTAGCCATACCATTTTATTATGCACACCTTCAAAGTTTTGCATATGCAATTCCTTTTCTGGTCAATAAAATTTATGGTTTTGCTGATATTAAGGTTCGGATACGTGAGATACCTGTACTGGATAAGTTACAGTATTTGCACGTGTTGCTCTCGTCAGTGCTTCCCGTGGTAAAGCAGATCCACCGAGAACAATGTTTTGAAGTTGAACTGGAAAAGAAGTTGCGTGGTAAGTTGTATTTTAAAGTTTATTTGGGTTTGCTTGCAGCCTTGAACTGCCGTTGGTATTTGACTGTACTTTACTTTTTTCTTGAGTGTACTAGTATTTGACGATGTGGAAATAATGGTTTCTTTCACAGGTGCTGAAATAGATCTTCCAAGGACAAAATTGAATGCAGACGAGCAGATGTGCTGGTACATCTATGACACTTATATTGAAATTGATGGTTTTTAAGGGTGCATAAGAATCATGAGAAGATGTTCCTTATTCGTTTGTAGTATATGGCTAATTATTTATGTTGTTTTGTTTTCTTGCAGCAATTTATGTAGGATACCTATCACTGATTATCATCGACGCTGCCCAAGTTGTTCATATGATTTGTGTCTTATTTGTTGTCGAGATCTTCGGGAAGCTACTTTACATCAGAGTGAAGAACCTCAAACTGAGCAAGCAAAAACTACTGATCGAAACATATTAAGCAAGTTTCCTCACTGGAGATCCAATGACAATGGAAGTATTCCATGCCCTCCTAAGGAGTATGGTGGTTGTGGTTATTCATCATTAAATTTAAGTCGGATTTTCAAGATGAATTGGGTCGCGAAATTGGTAAAAAATGTAGAGGAAATGGTTAGTGGATGCAGAACGAGTGATGCTGGTGGTCCGCCAGAAACCGGATTGAATGCTCTCAGACTTTGCCAATATTCTCACAGAGAGGCTAGCAATGATAATTATCTTTATTGTCCAACATCTGAAGAACTCAAAACTGATGGGATTGGCATGTTTAGAATACACTGGAAAACTGGTGAGCCCATTATCGTTAAGCAAGTATTTGATAGGTCATCAATTTCAAGCTGGGACCCATTGGTCATATGGAGAGGGATTCTTGAGACAACAGATGAGAATATGAAAGATGATAGCAGAATGGTTAAGGCCATAGATTGCTTAGATGGGTCTGAGGTACACATCTGTAGATCTCTTTTTGGCAGTTGAAATTGTATTGATTTTCTACTGCCTCTCTCTTTACTAGTTGATTATTTTTTAAATTACTCTACTTTATGGCTGATTTTTTTCTTTGTATTGGTAGATTGATATCGAGCTTAATCAGTTCATGAAAGGATATTCTGAGGGGCATATTCTTGAAAATGGTTCGCCACAAATATTGAAGCTGAAGGATTGGCCTACACCTCGTGCATCTGAAGAATTTCTTTTGTACCAAAGACCTGAATTTATCAGCAAACTGCCTTTACTTCAGTATATTCACTCCAAGTGGGGCCTTCTTAATGTTGCAGCTAAATTGCCTCATTACTCCTTGCAGAATGATGTAGGACCCAAGATCTATATATCTTATGGGATTAGTGATGAACTTGGCAGAGGTGATTCTGTGACAAAACTCCACTTCAATATGCGTGACATGGTATATTTCTCCATCCTCATTAACCCAAGATATGCCACATAGCCATTTTATTTCATGCACTTTTGAGTTTGAGTGGATACAGATTATTTTACAAACTGCAACTTCATTATAGTTTTGGTTTAAATTTCAAGTGTATTAATTTGATAATTAATTTGTTAATATATGTTTAGTTATGTATTTATTCTCTAAATTTTCTGATTAATGCATGCAAGCTGTTTATTATATCTATAGGCATAATTGCACTTTTGGCCCCCCCAAATTTTAAAGTGTGTGATTTTGACGCCCTTAGTATCCATACACATACCTGGGGGTAAAAGTGGGGGTTAAAATCGCACAATTTAGAAACTTAGGGGGCTAAAAGTGCAATTAAGCCTTTATTATATTTGTAATTATGCATCTGCAGCTTTCGGTTATTAATTTGCAAGTGCTTGGTAACAATTAATACTGTGCCGTTTAAATTCAAATGCCCAAACATGTGAATTGTTTACCCAAACTCTGTAAAGCACTAATTTATATTTTTGTCTATCTGTCTCCTTTTCCTGCTACATTTTCTAGAGTGAAATGTTAGAGTTTTGATTTATTTGAAGAAAGAAAAGGAAAGTAGTTGGCTGTATGAGTGAAGTAACAAATGACAACTGTACTGGTTGTTTTTACACTCAATTTACTGTTTTTCAACAACAGGTGTACCTTTTGGTTCATTCAAGTGAAGTAAAGCTGAAGGACTGGCAGCGGACAAAAGTTGAAATGATGCAGAAAACTTCTAAGGAATCTGAGGCGAAAGAATCTCATGGGGATCCAGATATATGTTCAAGAGCGAGTTCACCCGATTCATCCTTTTGTACAAAAGTTAATGGACTGGATTTGGAATCAGACCAGAAAGATTCAACTATGGATCAAGCGGTTGAAGTTTATTCTAGTGCCGAAGAGAATTTGGTTAATTGTGAAATTCCATTAAGACAAAATGGAGACGTCTCTGAGATAACACATCCTGGAGTTCTTTGGGATGTCTTTCGTCGGCAGGATGTTCCAAAGGTGACTGAATATTTGAAAATGCATTGGAAGGAATTTGGGAATTCAGATGATATAGTGAGTAAATTTTTAAGTTTTACAAAACAATTGAAATGACACTTCTTACCAATTTTTAGGTTATATTACTTGTTTTGATATTTTGTTGCTGATGGTAATTTTACTCTGGATTCAAGGTTACATGTCCTCTTTATGGTGGAGCTATTTTTCTTGACAGACACCATAAAAGAAAGTTGAAGGAAGAATTTGGTAAGATCTTAATTTTGTTTTTATGAATTGTTAAGCGGTAGATATAGTAGTAGTAGGTTAGGCTGGAGCAGGTGAAACTATATAGTGCCTTGCCCTTTTGGACTTCATCACTCCCACAAAGTTTACAATTTCTTAAAGTTTTTTTTAATGGTGGGCAACAACAATGGTGGAAGCTGAACAAAATAATTCTTCTTATTTGGACTATAGTTCCCACTCCCACCATGTAGGACCTATTGTGGAACCCTTGCTTTGCACTTGCCAGATATTGATTTCACGACTCAAACCTGTGATCGTTAAGTCACATGGTAGCAACAGTAATCACTGTGTCAAGGGTCCCCTCCCCTTCAACTCCCTTTGCTTGGGAGTTTAATTATTTATGAAGGGAAGTGAATACGAGGATAACCATTCCTGAAGTGCTCTATTTGAAGTTTTTTGAGCCAAGAGGAAGGGAATGTTGTAGTTACTGGGTTGATGCATCCTGTGTCAGTATCTGTCTACAGTCTTCATTATGTTTTTCAATGTTTTGCCACAAAAATAATGGGAAAATACATTTTCAGGCTAAAAGAACTTCTATGAGGTCTAATTGAGGTATCTGAGAGCAATTTGAACACGTATTATTTATCAATAAAAGCTTAATACTATTGTGCCAAATTGTGGGTAGACTAAAATTTCGGAATATAATTGATTTTATTTATCTTCTTCCTTTCTAATGTGGTTAATGTCTTCCTGAGTAGGAGTGGAGCCGTGGTCGTTTGAACAGAATTTGGGGGAAGCTATATTTGTTCCTGCTGGTTGCCCTTTTCAAGCAAGAAATGTTCAGGTGAGTTCATTTTCCGTGTGAGTTCACTTTATACCCATTTCTCAAACTACTTTCAAAGGATGGAATTTTCATCTGATTAAGTGTCTACCATTATTAATATTATCTATATAGTTATTGCGAAATATTTAATCTAGCAACTGAGTCAAAGAGTGATATGTCAGTGCTGATAGTAGCATAACTCATGTAATTTAAATTATACAGGAAGTATTCCTATATGAGTGCCTAAGTTAGTTTGTAGTTTTCCTGTTCAGCCTATTTGAAATGAAACCAATTAACAGTGATAGTTGACTTTGTTTATTATTTTCTAGGCTAAACTACAGTTTTGACCCCCTAAGTTTGTCAATGTTGCGATTTTGGCCCCCTAATAAAAAAAATGAAAATTTTGACCCCTAAGATTTAGCCCCTTTGCAATAGTGACCTTTTGGCCAATTTTGACCAAGTCAACCACTATGTGGCATGCCACACGTGCAATTTATTAATTTTAAAATAAAAAAAATTCCACCTCACCAATTAACATTAAAAAAAAATCATCAATATTCAATCCACACAAGTCAAACCCAGATTCATTGTACACCTCTTCTCAAAGATCTTAAAAACACAAAATCTTCTTCTCTTTTCTCTCTCACGACTCTTCAATCATCTTCTTCTGTAGAATAATCAAAACCAAATCAAATTGGTTCAAAGAAAGGATACCAATAACAACAAAAACGTGCTTTTCTTTCTCTCTCTCTTCACACACAACCCATTAATTTCATTCATCACATTTCCTCACCCAAAACCCCCATTTTATAGTTCCAAAATGGCATTAGCCAAATTGTTGTTGTTTGTTCTACTACTGGCGATTGGAGGAAGAAGTGTGAATGGGCATGATTATACGGAGGCATTATCGAAAGCAATCATGTTCTTTGAAGGACAACGATCGGGGTTTTTACCAGAGGACCAGAGACAGAAGTGGCGTGCGAATTCAGGTTTGAGTGATGGGTGGACTTACAACGCTGATCTTATCGGAGGTTACTACGACGCCGGTGATAACATCAAATTTGAGTTTCCGATGGTGTTTACGACGACAATGTTGTCGTGGGGTGTGATTGAGTTTGGCAAAAACATGCCTCCCAATGAACTCAGAAACGCTTTAATTGAGTGTGATTGTCTTTTAGAACTTGCAATTGGGATAATATTAGTGATTGTAGAATTTGTTGATTTTAATATTTATCTGGACTTTGATTTTTTGGGATTCTGGATATTCAATAAAGGAGGATTTGGATTTTGAGATTAAAGTTTGTTATTGTTGGTATGTTCTAGATTTGAAGATGAGATTTGAGTTTATGGAAAGATAAATGTCTGAATTTGGGGATTAATTATGAGTTTAGGGATGAATTTGAGGATGAATTTTTGGTTTGTGGATGAATTTATGGGTTTACGGAAGATGAAGCTATTTCAATTCTTAAACCCAGAAAATTGAAGAAGAAGAAGAAGAAGCTTCTGGTGGAAAGAGTGTGAAATCTCAACATGAAGGAAAGAGATGAAGTTGTTGTTCTTGTCCATTCAGAACCTCACGTGACCCCCTTCTCACACATGCCTATCCTTGTTTTTTTTTTCCTTATCTATTTTTTTTTATTTTTCAATTTCTTTTTTAATTTATTTAATTTAGAAAATGATTAAGTGGATTTTATTTTATTTTTTTATTTAGTAATTACACACGTGGCTGCCACGTAGGTGTTGACCCGGTCAAAATGGATCAAAAGGTCACTATTGCAAAGGGGCTAAATTTTAAGGGTCAAAATTTTAATTTTTTTTATTAGGGGGCCAAAATCGCAACATTGGCAAACTTAGGGGGCCAAAACTGTAGTTTAGCCTATTTTCTATTGATGATCTATCTAGTATATTGATACAAGTCCTTTGATAACTTTGGTAGTTGTTATTCTGGGTGGAGTTTTCCTTCCCAAACCCAAAGTTAATGTTACCCCATCCGTCTGTTGGAAGAACTTTACAACTGCAGGTTAAGAGCTTGGAGTTGTACCTACGTTCTTGTGTACTGAGGTCACAGTTTAAGTGTTTGGCTTGTTCGGAGATGGAATATTTCTTAGATTAATAACACCGATCTTCATAAGATTTCCCCAAATTACATGCACCTACCCCTCTTGCCTTTTGATTTAGAAATTACACAAACCTGCCTTGGCCATTAGAGGGGAGTTAAACTAATGTGATGTGGACAAAGCTTAAGGAGGCCAATATAATTTATAATAATGATTTTTTTGTGTAGGGCCTGAACTCTGAAGTCTTAACTAAAGGGGTCAACTCTTTAGGAATTATTAGGAATTATGATAACTAAAATAACATTTACACTACTGTTCTTTTTGGACTAAAATACTAATTTACTGCGGTTTTTAACCATATTTATTATAGATTGGCCTGTATTCATTACAACTGACTATACAATTATCACACTATTTAATTTGATAAATAAAATTTGAAATCCTTTTGTTTTATGAAATCGTTGTGAACTCTCCTGTGTCCAATTTGTCATAGTAATGTGATCATCTCTTTATTTTGAAAATTTCAGTCCACTGTTCAGTTGGCCCTTGATTTCTTATCTCCTGAAAGCCTGGGAGAGGCTGTAAGATTGGCAGAGGAGGTTCGCCGTCTACCTAACGAACATGAAGCAAAACTTCAAGTTTTGGAGGTCAGCAAAGCAAATAGTTGCACATAATTGTTCTCCTTTTGCTCATTACCATTTGCGTGCGATTTTTCTCTCCTTTAAATAATGCCTATCGTTTATATGTATTGACACGTAGTTCTCAAGTCCTGAACTTATTTTTGGACATTTATGCAGGTGGGGAAGATATCTCTTTATGCAGCAAGTTCAGCAATCAAAGAAGTTCAGAAACTTGTACTTGACCCAAAGTATGTAAATTTCATACTTTATTGATTAATTGCATTATCTCTCTTTCTCTCCCACTACACGCCCCGTTGCCTCTCTGTGTTCTGTCCCATTTTTTCATCTCAGAACATCTTGAAATAGAAAGTAAATTCATTTGCTTGACTGTGTTTTACCAGACTTGGTGGAGAGATCGGATACGGAGACCCTAATTTGACTGCAATGGTTTCTGAGAACTACGAGAAGATGTCTAAGCAGAGGCAGATAACTTGTGCTTGAACATCCACTTTTAGCTTAGTCTCAAATCAGGAAAGTAGTTATGTACAGTAACTGTATTTGAGCAGTATTTTAAAAGTTAGTATGTTTAAGTGTAGTAGATCAAATACGTAGATAATTGTTGAATGTGTATAATAGTTACCGACGTTAGACATAGAGAATCATGTAACGAGAGATTTCAGATCTGTAATTTATTTCAAAAAGTGCAATAGAAACATGTAATTTTGTAATATATATGAAGTCACAAAATTATTTCTATTTGAGCGTGCTGACCTTTTAATTAAATTAAGAAATGTTTGGGGATCAGAATTGGCATCAGCCAGGCACCTTTCAGATTAAAAACACAACCGAAACTGCATTAGTTTTTGGGAACCTATGTAGCCAAGCAAATCAAAACCTTAGCTTTGCAAACAAAATAAGAGTTACAAGTTCGACCTACTGGATATAAATTCTATTTGTACTCCCATGTCCTAGCCTCAGTCTCTTGGAGATACTACCACTGTTATTTTCCATAAAAAGCTTCAACTGAATCACTAAGTTGTAAGATTGAATGAATCTGCAATTGTATAGAAATCCGACTTCACTCCTGGCCAGGCTGATTCAGGTGCCTGAGCATTTAACGTGAAGAGCCTCCCACCACAAGCACAGCAGACACAAACATTGTGTCGCCTAAATGAAGGACTCTCAACTCTGAATTCCAGCTCGTAGTATTTGGCATTTCTAACAGTATCTTCTCTCAAACTTGATTTTACCAATGTTCCCTTCACGTCTGGCCGTTGCCCCGATCCTGTTATGGTCCGAATTACAGCTTCCCCCACCTCCTCAGGGCTTCCAAATGCTTCAATCCTTGAAAGTTAAAACCACACGCTTTCAGTAATCCTTGTTTTCAAGTTTTCAGTAAGCACATGAAAAATAAGTGAAAGTATATTCCAATTAACGAGTGTTAAGAAATAAAGTGAAGTGGTAGCTAGTAGTAATGGATGGATACTTACGAGAAGTCTAGAGCAACGGGGGAAACAATAACACTGACATTGAGTTCACCATTGGAACCCGGGGGACCAAATGCGACAACTGGTTCATTGACATTAGAACGTGGCCGTAAATTCAGCGGAGGAGGATCCAATGATAGTTCCATTTCTCTTTTTTTAGCAGCTCGATACAGCAGTGTCTGATCTCCAACCCAATTCACCGGGTATATAAATTCTGATTATTTTAATATATCATCCCAAATTAACAATTAATTAAATGTACTACCATGCTTTTTAATGTATGAATATAATACTAATATAATAAAGTGAATAAATAAATTACCGAACCCTTCTCTTGTGTCAATGTAACGTGTGTAGCCTCCTATGGGATAAAGCACATCTAGCTTCAGCTTACGACCATTCTGTGGTGACAAACCAAGAAAAAAACTAGTGATGCCACCAAAATTTGCACCCAAAGCTACAAGTGAAGCTGAACCTATTCCCACTAGAAGCCGCCTCTCAAATTTCTTGGCCAATTCCTCAGCAGGAGACCAAACTACTGCTTCTTTCACTTTCACTTCTTCTCTATCACTGGAACATCGTGTTACACCTATGCAATTTCTGTTCCATGCTCCAAAACTCGTTTGCAGTCGCAGTTGCACTGCCATCTTTCAACTCTCTATGTCATAAATAACAATATATGCTGGTGTCATTCACGTAACATGTATTACATCCTCTATAAGACATGTTATGCCATTATAAGAAAATAAATAATGAACTGGTGGATTTTGATTGGTTTGGATAGCATTGCCCTTATCTAGTTTTTGTGGCTCTCAATTCCTCTGTGTACACTACATTTTAATTTGTGCATTCATTGGCAATATATGTACGTATGTGTATAATGAAAATCCAAACGTGAATATTGAACAGGGAAGTCTTATAATTAATGATTTGCCATTATAACATTTGAATACAAATTTATGGGACCATCATAAGAGTCTACACATAACACTTACCCTGGCTAGCTAGTTTGTCATGAATACAAAATCGACCAATTAATATCAATGATTTGATGTGTCATGGTCGAAAGGAAGGGGGGTGTGGGGTAGTCAAATAAATAATACTAAAAATAAAAAACAGAAAATAAAATTAAAGCAACCCCACTAATTCAAAAAGTTGAATACTATTATTAACTATTTTCTTAGCTCCCCCAACCAAACTAGGTGGTGTTTTCAAATGTTGCTTGTTGCTGAAAAAGATTCAAACCCTCCATTCTTGGTTGACCAATTTCTCCAAACCTCATCTGCTGCTGCTGCTGCAGCTGCACTTTCTGCCTGTTGTTGTTGTGTACCCCCTCCATAGAAATTACTATGTGCACCTCCTCCTCCTATCCCCAACAAATCCAGTGTCATTACATCCCCACCACCCTTACTTCCACTAATGTTCATAACATTATTACTATTACTTGATGCACCTCCTCCTCCACCTCCAACAACACTATTAATGCTTTGAGTTTGATTATTTTGTTCAATGATCTTCGATAAAGCCTTACTTTGATCCAATATAGCATTAAACATATCAACTCCATTCATTCCAATACCTCCATTTATTATCCCATTTGCATTGAAATTATTATTGTAGTGTTGTTGTTGCTGTTGCATGTAGTGGTTCATGAAAGCATGTCCTTGTTGTTGCACCACACCAAACTGCGGTGGCGCCATCATGTTCGTAGTAACAGTAGTTTTATCCGTCATGATACCTGCATTATTATTACTCACAGTTGCACCCATTTGAGCAGCTTTTTGTAGCAATGCAGTGGCTGACATGTGAGGTGAGGTAGCAGCAGATAAATGGAGTGAACCATTTTCTTCCAAGATGTTGTTGAGTGAATTATTTGAACTAAGTTGAAGAGAAGGAGATGAAGTTGATGATGAAAGGCTTCTAGTGAATATGTTGTTGCTGAAGGGTTTTGGTGGCACTGACATGAGTTCATGAGGTGATGATAATGGGAGCTTGTGATCTGAATGGTTGTTGAATTCTGATGCAGTTCCACCAATTTGAGGGTTATTAATGGGGTTTAAAGGTAATGAGGAAACGAGATTTGAGATTGGTTGGTGTTGCAAGTTTGAAATTACACCTTCGTTGGCTTTGTTGTTCTCTTCAGCTAATGCGTCACAGAATGCTCTGTGGGTAATGAAGCTGTCTCTTCTGCATATATTAAATAAACCAATTAAAAAACACTACTAGATGAATGTTAGTTTTATAACCCTTGAATTTAAGAGACAAAATTAAGTTGAACTCCTATTCAACATATATATCTACCAACACAAGTAAATATGAAATATATAATTGCTCATGAGGACCTGCATGGGTATTATGAAATAATAAAAAGACTAATGTTTTTTTATACACCCTATACATACGTGTAGGAATCTTTGACTGAGCCAAATAAATTTAATAATATATACCTAGCTAGTAACTATAATATTTTTTTTGCAAGCATCTAGTAACTTAGAATTGTACTCAAGGAACACTTCTTTATGCATATTAATATAAATGATCGAATGCTAATCAGTTTTTATTTTATAGTGAAATGTTAATAGTTAATTTCTTTAACTACTAACATTTCATTAAACGAACTACTAACAAAAATTTGTTAGAGAAAAATTTGTTAAGACATCTTAATATTTCTTCGGTTACGTTATATGATCAATTTGTTATTTTATTTTATGGATCACATTGTTATTGTTGATGATTAATATATACATTAAGCTTATGTCTGTATTTTTTTTTTGGTAGTGAAAAAAATATATACATTAAGCGTAAGTCTGCATATAAATATATATAGAGTGAGACAATATGTTTTGGTATAGGATGTTAAATGTTAATTCATATATATTGTTAGTTCAATCATAACTATTTTTAAAATTACACATATAAATGATGATGATTTGCTGACTGTGTAGAAAGTTATGGTGACAATGTATCGAACCTAAACTCTTATTATATAGAAAGTTGTACACCAAAAATCTATTATACAACTTTTTAGAGAGAATGATATAATATATTAACGATGTAATAGAAAAAAAGTATAAAAAGAAAATGAAATATTGAATGAATGATAAATATATGATCACACTCATAAAACCTAAACTAGAAAAAGTTAAAAAAGAAAGGAAAATGTTACATAGACATCCTTTATTCCCATACACATTTATACATCCCATGCATTGGGAAGAGACAAGATGAGATGAAATAGAAAGTGTGTTTGTGTGGGGTCCATATGACCACGTATCCGATTTTTGTGTGGATGTCTAATGGTGTATTGCCACTTAAGGATGTCTATGCATCATTACTCAAAAAAGAAAAACTGAAATGAAAAGTAGTTCATACTTCATATTCATAGGGTGTATATGGTCAAAGCCCAGTCTATCTTATTCTTAGCTGCCAAAACGGCACGCACACGCTTTATTAATATCAGTAAACGACAGCTAGTGCATGAAAGTTCAACTGGTGCAAGAAACTAAGAAAGAAACACTGTTCAAAAGTCAAATTAAACCACAAGTTTTTATTCACATTTCACACATACCTGGAAAAGATGGTTCCACAGTCACATTTGTATTCCCTTGTACCACATATTTTGGAATGAGCTTTCCAATCAGATTGAACAGCATATTTCTTAGAACACTTATCACATTTCCACTTTTTCTCACCATGCTTTCTACAAAAGTGCTTTTTAATACCAGTAAGATCACCAAGTGCTCTTGCAGGGTTATGGTGAACACATGAAGGTTCAGGACAAACATAAACCCTCTTTCTAATTTCTGCACTAGTTCTTTGTTTAAGCTTCCAAGGTAAGTTGTGTCCTCTTCGGTGCAGTTGAAGATTTTGGTCTCTTTGAAAACCCTTGTTACATATTTCACATACGAATCTGTTTGTAGCCATTAGTGTTGTTGGTGATAGTGCTATCACTTCAGCACTTGGATCTGTGCCAAACAAATTAAACACGTTAATTAAACTATATATATATGTACTATACTAAAAAGAAAAAATAAGAGTCAACAAAAGTCAACAGTGTACAACAATTATTGGCAAGACAATAATTGAGTTTCTTCTTCTCCTAGCTACTTACTTACACACACCAATAATTCATCATTTATTTTAGCTATATCAATTATATTCTGACTTAATTAAAACATATCCCCACTATATAGATCTTTGTCTTCACTTAAAAGAATAATTAGGCATGCTTCTTTTTTTACCAGATCAAATCTTATCCTTTAATTTCATGGAGCCTAGAAATGTCTTAATTAAATGCACTTAATTAATTAAGCTTGCCATTGTCTATTTTTTTTACCTGATATTGGCCTTTTTTGTGAGGTATAATTTTTGGAAACAAAGATCATTTGGAACATATTTTAGTAGCAAACTATGCATCACTATTTTTATTTTATTTTTAGAATTACATATGTTTATATATACAAATGGAATATATACAATAATTGTCATAGAATATGATGTTTGGAATTGGTATGTGCAGGCCATGAATAACAATAATTATGTACTGCTCAAACTTTGATTTGATTATCATATTTCAATAAATAAAATCTCGCAAAACTAATAATCAGAACTTGTGACTTAAAAGCAAATATGCAAATAAAAGGTGAAAAATTAGAGAAAAAGAGTCAACTTAACTGAGAAGGTTGTTTAAGAATAAAAAGTGAATTACCTGGATTTCCTGGTAGGTTCCTTTTCTTCTTAAGAGGTGGTTGTAAATCTGTGTTAGAACAATTGCTATTATTATTATTATTTGTTGTTGTTGAAGTATGAGAATGTGGACTATGAAATTGACCAAGTATTTGATCAGTTTGTTGCTGTTTAACTGCATCTTCTCTTGTATTCTCTGTAGAGAAGCTCCCACTATCACAACTTGTGATGTTTGACATAGCCAAATTAAGAAAAAGGAAGTAGAAAAATGTTCCTTTTTTTTTCTATTTAGTTTATTACAAACTAGTGAGTGTTTGTTTCACTACTCTTGAGAAACTATAACAAACTAGGAAGCAGAGGTTACTTAATTGAAACAGAAAAGATGGGATTTGTGGAACCAGAGGAAGACAAAAACCAGGAAACTCTCCTCCTTTTATGGTGTGGAGATGAGGGTGCTTGTTGGCATAAAAATACAAGAAACAGGCTTTGGATTTGCATTGTAATTAAAATATGTATTTGTACTCTTTTCAGGCACTGTTTTTTGTACCCTTAACATTGTTTCATATTATTGAAATACCCTTCACTTAATTTTTTGGATGTATATAATTATATCTAATTAATTTCTTTTTTTCTTCCAAAACTGAGGAATGTACATAAAACTTACACACAAATACGAGGTTTTAAATTCGAACATGGATATTTATAAAGTGTTCAACTTAACAATATTACATTATCAATTCAATTGAGTTAGATCGTACCTAATTCAACTTAATATAACTCATAATATTTGAAGAAGAAATATTAAATATCTATTTTTCTAAATAATTGGAGGTAATTGTTAAGAATCGTAAATAGAAAATAATGTGATACAAAGAGAGCGAAAGAGAGGAAATGATGTTTTGAATGAATGTATATAAATTGTGAGTGTTCAAAGATAAGGATCTCATCATAAAATGGTCTTCTCAAATGGATAATTGGTTTAGCTAAGATATATCTACAATGAGTGAATAAGTACATTAGGTTTATGTTTAAATCTAGATATATTAATTAGCTGTGGTAAGAAATATCATTTTAATTAAACTTATGCCATAAAATATATGTTTGCAAATATTTCTTGGTCTTATTATTTGGTTAGAGGAAAGGGTATTATGGGCACCTTACTTGTGTAATTTTTTAAACAGTTCAATTTAAAAGTTGGATTTATATTTTATTTGATGTTTGCTAGAGGACGAGGGATTCAAGTTGGAAAGTTTGTCTGTTTCTGAGGATATTTTAAAAAGAACGTCATTATTCCTAAATCACCCTTGTCCTTTCATCGAAATAACAAAACCACCACTCTAAACAAGAGTCAGCCGCCTAGAGTGTATAATTACGAAATCAACCTTACCCTGTCACGGGTGGACTCTGATCGAATCATTCTCGAAAATGACCCCACAATAATACAAAAATTCTTCTGTTCACGTGTGTTTGGGGTAATTTCCAATAGTTCATAACCCCTGATAATTACAATAATAAAATTACTTATATGGATTTTTTGAATATACTTAGCAGTGGCGTGGCGTGTGATATTTGGTAAGTGGTAGTTGGTGTCAATCCTATTCATTTTTTGTGGTGGTCTCTCGTATTATAGTATAAATATTAAGAGACATAAATATTTCTACTTAGTCAAAATAATGTTAAACACTTTAATGTAAAACGTTACATTGAGAGACTATGTATCAATTAATTTTTTTTCTTTGACACAGCAGTTGAACTTGAAGTGAGAGATTTCAACTAGTAGTATCATGAAACATGGGTTACTATTTGATCATAGATTTAGGTCATACAAATTTATTTTCATTACTTTTTATATCTCTTTTTGGAGAGGGGCTTTTTATATCTCTGTTTTTTTCTCATAAACGGTTGTTATTATTCAATCAGTATTAGTAAAACAGTATAATGTATTACTCGATAGGCAAGAGTCTTGATCCACAAATGATGAATATGATATTAAAAAAACTCAATATATTACATATGACTTTGAGTCAAAATTAAAGCATATAATTTGGTTTGATCTTTCCATTTTTGGTTGGCAAATTTTTGTTCTCGATTATTTAGTCTATTGTAAAAAATTGAATATGGTCATTTGTCAACTTAAAAAAGCAGAAAGATGAGGAAATTTCGTTTGAAAAAATTATATATATACATGCATGAAACTTTGAGGAGAAACATACTCTCTAACCTCACTCAAAAATATAATTTACTTATGTTAGACTCAAAATATAAATTTGTAGGCATATATTTTGGTTTTTCTTCGGAAAGCCAAATCGCATGCGGTTGAAAAATTCGATGCATTCATGCAATCAATACATCTACAATTGTTCGATCGAGATCAGATGATTCATATTTTAAAACAACTTTTTTTTAAAATAAAAGTTGAAATCTAAACCATTCAATTTTGATTTTACAAATATATTGATTTCATGAATGCATCAAATTGTCCGAACGCATGCTATCCCAGTTCCTTCTTGAGGTGATTTTTTCCTCTTGGCAAGTAGTAAAATATGTGTCGTATTGATGGGACTTTGGAACTGCAGGTATGCTATATTATCACGTACGCTTTTTTGGTACATGATGAATGATGAACAATATTGAACCACTTATTGGCTCCAGCTTTTGTATCTATCTTCATTTCTCTTTATGAAAATGACAATTTTGAGGTTATTTAAAAACTGATTCAACAAATTATTAATTTTAAAACTTTCTAATAACGAAAGAAAGTGACAATTCCATCTTAATGCGCTGTCATGGGCATGGCCACCGTCCTTTACGTTCTTTTCTCCTCTGCGTGTCCCGGGAGTACAAAATCATCATTCATATTTGAAAATTTTGCGTTTTAGTTCTAACGAGCTTGTCAAAATAACAATTAATTATTTTGCACTCAATACTATTGAGTCAATAGTGTAAGCACATCCATACATCAAAGCATGCTAAATAGATATACTTGAATAAAGATCAAACAAGTAAATATTCAACCAATGATTTGTTTCATTAAAAGTATGTAGGGTATAAAAATCAAACAAGTGAATATCCAACATCCTGAATAGTCAATCAAATCAATTAAATTGATTCATTTTTTCTTTTCTGCATTTAATTCAAATCAAACCAATCAAACTAGACTTATATTAATTTGGATATAATTATCAATTTCAAGCCTTTTCAAAAACGATCACCAAAATCCTTAATTTGGATATATTCTTATTTCACATTTTACTAATATAGTACCATTTTAAAAAACTTTTGTATTAATGTATTTTTTAATCAATGTACATTATTATTATTATTGTAGATTATATGTCTGCTTATCTATTGTATTTGAAAAAGTTACTTTAATTCTTTTAATAAAAATATCAACCAATTGAACTGAATAAACCAACTTATTAATCAACGGTATGTTTTGGTTTGAATTTTGTTAAGGTCCATGAGCCAACTCACGCTATAAATAATAACTCAAGGGCATTGATTCATGTATGCTCAATTTTATCCTAAAATAAATTATCATTTCACAGTGCTTGGTGACTTGACCGTCAGAGTGTATGCAAATACACCACCCCCATTTGCCCGGATAAGAAGGTTGATGTTGATGGAAATACTATACTCAAATGCTACTCAATGTCATCACCCAAAAATCTCAGGTTCGATAAGATTAAAAATATTGAATCCGGAAAGTATTTCTAAGTTAAACCCTAATGGGATTTTCAAAAAACACAATAACTACAAACTAAAACAATCTAAAAATAACAAGATGAAGAAAATTCTAGACGAACACCAACAAACACATGATTATTAGATTTCGAACCAATAGTCACAAAGAGACCGAGTTACAAAAATGCTACAATGGCTATAAAGGTTGTCACAATTTGAACCCATTTTTGCAGGTGGAGAATCAACCATGGGAGCATGGGGCATGTGTAGTGATTCATGCGGGTAACGTTTCACTGGACATGAAAATATGAAGTGGTAGGCGCTCATAACTTAGTTAAAGGAATATGTTATCATGAAGAGGTTTCATAAAATCTGTTATCCATTTAGGACTTGTAATTATAAGTTGCTTACAATATTCTTTTTAGACAAGTGTAGAAGCCAATACACAAGTGATTAAACATTAAAATGTACATTTGAGATTTTATTCACTAACTTGAAGGCCCTCCCATCCCATCAACATTCCAATTTTTTGCATGTCATACTCGGGTAAACAACTTGAGTCGTATGATTAAAAAAAATCTCACATCACCTAAAATAATAGGTTAAATGAGTTGACCCATCTGACTTAACTTGTTTTTTTACCTCTATAAACTAACTCCTTCAAAATAAAATATAAGCAAACATGATAGTTAAAAAGTCAATATATGTGGTTAAAAATCTAGGTCATATATATCAACTTTTCAAATTATCTATTTACTTATATTTCATTCTAGAGGGAGCATTAAATACTTCACCTCATAATAAGTCGTCTAAACTTGATATCTTAACTTCTAATCAAACAATGCATCAATCAAATTTTTAATTAAACAAATACATCAACTTTTCAAATACTCTATTTACTTATATTTCATGGAAAATGTTAATTTGTGCCTTAAGGGCACAATATAAGGATCTAAAAATAGAATTAAAAAATAAATGTTACATTGAAAACATAATTTTTTAGGCTTTTAAGATTATGAATGTACAATTTTCAAGATTAAATTTCTACATTTAGTTTTTTATCTTATGAACACAAGTTAACAAGACCCATATTTCGTTATGTAGGGAGTATGCATTAAATATTTCACCTCATAATGAGTCGTCTAAACTTGATATCTTAACTTCTAATTAAACACTACGTCAAAAAAATCTATTGAAACATTTTTTTGTACAATTAATTGAACATTGTCTTAACCACCATGATTACGAGATAAGATCCTCTCTATTTACCGATTCTCTTCATTTCTTCTATTTGAAGAGATAAAGACACAATTTTTTTTAAAAAAAATATAAAATAATTAATGATGATTAGACTCACTTAATACTAAGATCTATTATCTATTTTTTGTGTCTATCTCTTTTCAAATTGCATACTTCATTTATTTTGTCTAATAGAGATGATCTTAACTCCATGATTACACCTTTTTGCTCGCACCACTAAAATAATTTATGTATGTGGATAATGCACATCTTTATCCTAGTTTTTTTTTACGAGGTATCCTATTCCTATAAGTCCAATTTACAATGGGTTGTGTTATTTGAACAACATTTTCAATGACAACTTATGAGACAACTATAATTTACAAAGAAAACGAGGTAGTGATACAAAAACCAAAGCAATAGAGAGAGAAAGTAAAAACATAATGTGAGTATAAGAAAAAAAATTGTCAAAAAAATACTAACAAGTGCCATAAAAATACTAGTTAATAAAACAAGGGTCTTGTATCAATGGATTGATTTCAACAACATTTTGACTTTTAAAAAGTTAAATTTATCACTTTTCACCATTTTTCAATACTATATTTCTATTTTTATCCCCTTATCCAATGCCCCAAGGGCAATGGTTAACATTCTCCATAAAACAAACATACTAATGATCTCTTAAAATTTATATAATTAATTCTTTGAATTTTTTTTTTTTTTGAGGAATTCTTTGAAAGTTAAAAAGAGAGCATTTTTCAATACAAAATCTCTCTTAAACTCTTTAACAAGTGTCCTAAAGAGTAAAGACATTTGTTTAACACTACCTTATTTCTAAATACTACTATAAACATAGATGTTGATCGTGTTAATAAATATTACTTTTTTCACATCAATAAAAAGGTGAAAGATTGTTTCCACCTTCTTTTCTCTTCAGTGAAATATATGTTGACAAAATGAAGCAATTTAATTATTCAAACCACTTTTCCTCAACCAAAAAAAAACTATCTAAACCACTAGTCTAATCAATTATTTTCTTTTATGACTAAATCAATGACAAGTTATTATAGTCTCTATGGCGATCAATTTGGCGATCAAATATTATAATCGGACGCTAAATAAGTTTGTGATCTATTTAGAGACCCGTTTATCAAATGTTGTTAATGTTAATGATCGATTTAGTGATCAATTTTACATTTTTAGTCTCTAAATTAATCACTATCTGAATTTTCTTAGGAATTGATTCATGATGCCCAAATCAAGGTGATCAGCGCCCAAATCTTTCACCTTTTTCTTTCAATTTTTTTTTGGTCAGGTAGCCGACTTATCTTTTATTCATGTGTAATTTTCTACCATTAATCAGTTGATGAATATGTGTTGCAAAAAATATAAAATTAAACAATTTTTTTTTCCAAGCCAAACGTAATTAGACTTTTTGACCATCAATATTCGGTTGAAGACAATACTTTTCGAGACGTGTCTGACAATAAAATGTAGGTATTTTTTTCAATCGCAATTTGATAAAGAAATTATTTCTATATATATGATTTGCTGTAAGTCTTGAGCCATGGCATGACTCATTGGTCCCACTACTTTTTGATAACTTAGAGCATTAGGTCCCGTTGATTAAGATTGAAAACTTTTTAATGTCGTCCACTAGCAACAATAATATAAGAGACTACATTACTTATATATAGGCATGTAGCCGATGTTATTGTCGTTTCCACAAGCCACACTTCATAGTTCATACAATACTCAAATAAACTATTGTTAGATTTACTAGTGACAAATTATCAATTATTATTTGTGCCAAACAAATTATTTATTATTATAAGGTAAAAGGAAAGAAGATAAACAAATAGGAGAAGAGGAAAAAATATTTAATGTTGAAAATTGGGTAAGATGGGGTCAAGACAAGCTATCTATCTATCTATACTTATATACGAAACATGTAACGGCATTTTTGTAGTTTCGTTGCTTGCATAGTTTGTCATCATATCCAAATCATGGACTTTGTTATCATCGATGATTATTGCATATGCTATCGAAGCAGACATAGAATAACACACTCAATCTACGAATACAAACAATAATACAAATTCTAAGAATAACCAAACGAAACTTCCGTTTCACATATAATTCACATAATGATACAAAAAAAGGACATTCTTTGTGTAAAGAATAAACTATCGGATTTGTTTTTTTCTCGTTTTATTTCTTTTTTCTTGTTGCCCTGTTCGGAGAATTAGTGTTTTATTCGTTTGTATTGTCTAGTACATTTTTTCTATTATTTTCACTTATTTTATTTGCTTGGAATAGGATTTGTCAATAAATTAGCAAAAGGTCTAGTGCAAGATATTAGACCTTCACAACGTGAGAAATTAATGATCAAATTCTAACTAAAATAAGTGCATATATATTTAATACTCAAATCAGTCTTTCGACTATAATTTACTCCTGAAATAAGATTTATTGTTTTCTTTATGTAAAAAAACAATAAATATAAATATAATAATATCATTGTATTTGTTTTAATATTGAATGAAAGATGTTCAAAAGAAATTATCTAATACAAGATAAAAAAAAAGTGTTCAATGGATTTTTTTTCTTGGGTCTGATAATTTAGAATTTGGTTGAGAGGTAAGTAAAAGTTGATCAATAATTCTTCTACTCATAAATTGAACTCTCATATTTTCTTGAACAATTTATCATTTGGTACAGCTCGTTAACCACTTATGTGTGTTTAAGGGACTTTTTTGTCACTATTGTATTGACTGATTCACCAATTTATTTGCAAAAATAGTACTTTGTATAAAAAAATTGCAAAAATAGTAAAACAACTAACGTTTCAGAATCAATTTGAAACTTTTGGTTAACTTATGAATTTAATTTTTTTTATGTGATACGAATTTAATTTTTGTAGTGTACAAATAAATGAATGACTATTAATGTGCCAAAAAAAAAGACTATTGGCGATTTTTTTCCTCCTTTTTTTTTATTTATGGAAAAACATTGGGGGTGAGGGAATGGAGTTTCAATCCAAATAGAAAAGATATGTAGATTTTAAAAACACATAAAATTGTAGCAAAGAAAGAAAACACTTATAAACCAATTTAAGTTTATCTCTCTCCAAATACACACTAGGGTTTTTATCAAACGATTTAAGTTTATCTCTCCAAATTTGTAACCTTCATATCAAAGTCTATGTTTTTATCACTAATAAATCAATTTAGTTTTTCCTTCACGTGCATCGAGGGTGCTAGGAATAATGCGTTTAACCTGTGTCCACTCTACCGTAAGGTCCCTAACTCTGTAAAGGCAATAATAGTGTTATGGATGAAAGATACTAATCAATCATTTTAAGCAAAAGTTTCCATGCATGATTTAAATAAGTGAAGGTAGTTGCACTTGGCTTGGCACATGTGGGACAATAATACTTCAGGTTATATCACTTGGACAAAACTAGCAATTTATCTTTCTTAAAGGCAATTTATATAAATATTTTTTCGTGCATCTCTCTAAAGGCATGTATCATGGCTTTTCATAATTTGTTAACTACTGGAGATAAATTTCTAATTGTAAGGACTTGTATTATGGTTGATCTTTCTATCTGGATCCCACTTTGCATATAAATGATGTAACTATCAAATCATGTTGTCGTAACATTTTTGTGTTTGCTGGCTGATTTATATGAGTGAAACACTTTAATTACAGGATTGAGTTTATTTTTGACATTGTAATTGTTTCATAAGTATTCTCTCATTTGTGCATACCATAGCATGCTTAACTACATGAAGCATGCTTAACTTACATGGTGGGTTTTCTATTATTAGATGGACATCTTTCTTTTTTAAAATTTTTATTTTTGAATGTCTAATTAGTTTACCACTTACATGGTGTCAAAATTAGAATCATATATAGGAGTAGTTGTTAGCTCAACTAGTTTGGATGAATAATTGAAAAAGTTAAAAGACATGTATTCAAACTTTGGTGAAATAGAAAATACTAACACAACGATTAATTTTTAACATTATTTGTCTATAAAAACTAAAACAAATTTAGGATCATATATTTTTCAAAACTTTGTCAATAATTTATAATAATATAAGCTTATTGACAGGAACAACAAGCTAATAAAAAGCAAACACATAGAATAAATAGACCTTGCCATGGGAGGCTATGTTTAAAATTCCCATATGGGACCAATGTAGTTGCAAATGATATGAACTTGCCCAATTGCTTTGCTCCTTTGTCATGTGCAACTGCCTATATGTCTTTGTTTGAACTGCTAAAAGTAACATTTTCTATCAAAGCTTTTCCTTTTCCTTTTTACATATTTGATAATCATTCTCTTTCCTTGTCTTTTGGTATATTGGGGGTGGGGGAAGAGATGATGTTGAAGATTTCTTTTTTCTTTTGTAAAAAAAAGTAAACCCAAAATGGTATGGTGAGATCCCATAGAGATTGCATGTTCTTTTTGTTGGTGTTTCGTAAATAATGATAAAAAGAAACCCAAGTGAGTGAGATCGGTTGAGTTGGAAGTGCAATGATTGTTACACCTTTCAAACCTTTTTCACTCTTTTTCTTTTATCTTGATAATTCAAAATTGAAGGGAAAAAAAAAAAATTACTGTCCTCCATTGATACTTCAATGATAAAAGTGGTAACAAAAATGAGTGATTAAGTAAAGTGGATACACTTTTGAACAGAACCCTGGATTATATTGCCACCTATGTATGTGATTTGGAACACTCGAGTGGCTTTAAAAGGTCTACACATTTTAAACCATCCATAATTAACTATTGCTTATGATTACTTATCCTTTCAACTATTTATTTTATCATTTCTCTTTTCGGGTAATTTAACTCTTGTGAACGTATATACTTTCGTTTCTAAATTTATATATTAAATTATAAAATATAAATTGTTATAATTGGTATTTTTTTATCCTTAAAAAAAGATGGTATTTTTTTTATAGTATTAACCAACACAAAAATACATAAAGTGATTATGATTTTTTTTTAAAATAACTAAAATAATTAAAAAAATTAAATATAAAAAATGACAATGAAATTTCTTAAGAGGATCCGATCTTTAGAGACAGATAATGTTGTAAGTCAAAATATAAATTTCTTTCATGATGAAACTTTACATGAAGGTTAATTTTTTTAGAGAATGCATTAATCTTTTTATTTACTAGTGGATCACTAACACTTGGGATTGAGATAGAAAATAATAAGAAAAAAAATACAAAAGCGAATTTTAATGTTTGGTTTTGTTTTTGGTTCAACTTTATTGAGACGATGGAAGACTGAAACAAGTTGAGTTGTTAAGAAAAAACACATGTGAGAAAAGCAATTTTTTAATTTTGGTCTAAGTGATTGTTGGTCTAATGGCCCAGTAATTTAAGGGATTGTTAGGACCATCAATTGCAGCTCCAAAAAAGACTTTGTCATTGTAAGAGAATTTCTTTTCTCACCCTATCATTCTCACACAACCTCCACAATTTCGATTTTACTTTCGTTTGGGTTATATAATCCAAATAAAAAAATGATCAAGATTATTTAACCCAAACTCGTCCTACATATAAGCAAAACCATAAATCCTCCCCATTTGCAAAAGTTTTTGAATTTTGCCCTAACTACTCTCATATCATCCAGAATCCGAACCACCACATATTATATGATTGTTGAAGATTTTTTTTATCTCTCAAAATCATCACATTTTAAGCCTTTTGAAACACCAAATACAAGGTAAGATCGTATTCCTTCGATCTATTATTCTTTTATTTGGGCATCAAGTTCTGCATAAGAGTAAACATGTTGATCAACAGAGATATATTGGATTGGATGATGAAAATAAAACTTAATAGTATCATCATTGCAATACCTCAGAGGCATACAGTTTTTTTGGTGTCAACAATTACTTCTTTTTCTATAAATGAGACTACACTCAGATTTTTGATACCCTACAATAACATATGTATTCAAAGTGTCAAAACTAAATAAAACAAACAAAATATGAAATGCATAAAACTGATAATAATATAATTTATTAGTATAGGTAGACATGTGCCATAACATCAGCGGAACAACTAGCTTGTTCTTTGGCTCTATTATCCAATTGTTTACTCAATGAACTCATCTCCTAATACCCATACAGTAAATCAATCAATGCTACAAAGTTTAACAAAGTATATATAATTTAACTACAAAGTTTAATTCATACATCAACATTCTTGAGAAATATTGCCTCCTCATGTGCCTATTTTGCCTTAAAATTATTTATAATAACATCATATGTGCATATCTTCTTGACATGGAATGATTGCTCAAACCTTGGACTGAAGCCAGATTTTCACTCAACCTTGAATAGATAAGTGTGGTTCACCAAAGTAGAAATTTTAGGTTGTATAACTCCTTCACCAACCCCACCAAGAGATTGCAAAACATCAGCACATGTTTGATTGAATAGCATGGTAATATCATGGTCAAACATAACAAACACAGCATTGGTTTGGTTGTCCATAATCCTCACTTTAATGGAGTACCTATAAGGTGAATCATAAATACAAAAGTTGAAATTGTAGAACATTAATGATATGAAATCAATTATAATGAAAAAGGAATCTGTTGTCCATAACCCTCACTTTAATGGAGTACCTATGAGGTGAACCATAAATACAAAAGTTGAAATTGTAGAACAATAACGGTATGAAATCAATTATAATGAAAAAGAAACATAAATATTTAGCAAAATCAATTATGTATAACTATATATACATAGGGAAAACATTAACCACATGTTTGTTACACTTCTCGTAAAATTACATTTTAAAATCTGGATAGACAAATCTGTTGCATATGCATGCTAGAACCAATTTTTGGAGCTCACAATATGTTTAATTGTCACAAGTAGGACAAAGACAACATCCTATATAAAATATGAAATGATATATAAACATAAAACATGTCAATTTCAAAATCAAATAAAAACCAAAGTGACCAATTTAAAAATTTAAATAATCTTATACTTTTACTCAATTGCAGGCTAAAGATGTGTTATGTAGTAGTTAATATAATATTTAACATGTGTGCAATCTTTTAGGCCATAAATGATGCTTCTTGCTGGTATGTTGTACATAAAGTCTTGTAGAGGTTCAACAAATCGATGAACAATAATTTGTGATATGTTGTCTTATTAACAAGGGAAATAATGCAAATACCACGATGAACATGTTCATTGAACTTAAAAGAATTCATATCAATTCAACAAAATGACAGGAATCAAAATTGAAAAATAAATTATTTCATGATATATTTACCAAGTCGTTTGTTGATGAAAATGTTTGAATAATGATCATGAACATTTTCATGGTCCTAAACATAGAAACGCCATAACATGATTAAAGAAGTTGCAAAACTTTCAAAGATTTGTTTTGGATCAAAAACAATCAGACAACTTACTTTTGAAGTGAAGAAAAGTGATTTACAATTAGTTCAGAGAAAAATGTTTTGGCATAAACCATGATCGTATGAGCTAATTTTGTAGATGAATTTCAGAAAAATGAAAGTGAGACAACACATCAAAGTGGAAGAAATTGGGGTCCAATAAGTAAGAAAAAATTAATGGTCTTTGTGTTTCTTTTCATCCCACTAGAAAACAAAAAATGTAGTTAGTACACCTCAAAAGTGGTTTGTTTTGTGACAAAGCATCCAAAAATCATTTTGACACTCATCAACAATTAGCTGTCAAAAGTAAGGATGCATGTGCTTAGATGTTCAACATGAAGAGCGTTCTAAGAATTTAAGCAACATTTGCAAAGACTTTAAATAAATTGACAAACTCTTTAATCTAATCATACCCTTGCAGAACTAATATAATCACATCAGCAAGGAATGCTCTTCTCTATAAGTAGGAAGGTCATGCAAAGAAGAAAGACATTGAGTCACTAAATAAAAATTCACTAACTTGATTTTAAGTTATCAAGAAACTTTAAGAGTCTTTAATACCCTCATCTTTTGCGCATTTAAAAAAAAAACCAACAACAACTCTTTTCTTGAGTTCTTTATAAAGGCTTCAAATATCATAAATCAAAAGAAACAGCAAAAGAGTTTCAAGAATACTAAGTGTTATAGTGATTGAAAAATATAAAAGCTAGTTAAGTCAAAACTAATATGTAGTCCAAGTGGTGAAAAGAAAGTAATTGTATAGATCCATAAGTGATCTAAGAAAGAATTTTGCTCTTCACCCAACTGTTTTTTCTCGCTCCCAATTGAAAAGACGAAATTGCCTCTGCATGAGTTAAGTCACGTAGAACTAACACTAACGCAAGGGTATTTTTAGAATTTTAGTTGGGAATGAACAAAATATGTTGGGTAAAGAGCAAAATTCTATAAGAAAAAGTATAGTTGAGATAAAGTCGAATCACAACTAGAAAGTGGAAAATATCATGGTATTGAAAGGACTGGAATATCTCACATTGAATGATCAAATATAATTTTTTGTGTGCGAATCTTCTTCATTCATCTCATGTAATTTATAAATCTCACACACATCACAATTGCATTATTTTATTAGTTTGTTTATTTAGTAACCAACTAATTTAATCCAAGTATATTACTTGAAAAAAGTTTATCGGTAAATTTTTAACAAATCAAAATTCAAATCCCACTTTCTCGTGATATTACATTACCTTACCTCAATCTCGAGCACTCTTCTTATATTTTAATTGTATTTTCATTGATATATATATATATATATATAGGGGTTTGCTACAATAGACCCACTCATTTTCATGAAGGTTTATTTTAGCAACCAACACCTTTTCACTTAAACACAAATGCCCACGTTTTTGTTTTTTGAGGAAATTAAAACTGAAGGGTAAAACAATAATTGTCAATTAACTTTTAATTTTCCTCTTTTCTTCCCCCATAACTCTGAAGGTCGCACGTTCTCTTCTCTTCTCTTTCTTCCTTCTCTTCTCTTCCATGTTGTGCTTGCTTCTCATGAATCTTCTTAATTTATATTCGACCTCTTCTCTTAATCATGTTTTCGATATCTATTTTACTGAGAAACAGCTAAAACCCTAAATCCCAAAAACACAGAAATTAGTCATGATTTTTATTTTGATTTGGGATTTCAGTTTTCAATTTCGGCTTTATCAATTCTGAATTTTGTAAGTAATAGTGGTTCTAAAAATGGTTCTTTGTTGAATTTTGATTCAGTTCGGGTGCTACATATCAAAAAAGAAAATTGGAAAGAAGAGTTATATTGGTTATTATTACTGTCATGGTTGGGAATTGTATACATGTGTTCCGCAAGAATGTCTTGTGAGGAAGTAGCATTAGTGTCATTTTAGAGGTGTGTGGCTTTTACCTAAGAAGACTTGGTGGATGGTTATTAACCAAGGCTGCCTATTCCACACAGTAGCATTGGTTTTATTTTCTCTGGTGTGTTGATGTTTGTGTTGTTAGCGTCCTATTGTGAGTACTGGGAGCTGGTGTTGAAGCAATTTTATGCTCGGCTGGGTTTGGAGGATTTAGCAAGGTCATTGTTGTTTTTGGT
>Ga0315915_1000625_pt1 | contig 38138 bp, 24 predicted proteins | sample MpolbnodulesMG_FD_207738 | JGI IMG/M metagenome (GOLD analysis project Ga0315915, IMG submission 207738) | Medicago polymorpha root nodule microbial communities from Los Angeles, California, United States - branched nodules | ecosystem: Host-associated > Plants > Roots > Nodule | place: USA...
TAGTATTTTTTTTTTTTTTTTGAAGAAGCTAAACTAACCCCCTCAAATTGGCATCAGAGAGAATCGAACCTGAGACCTTGAGGAGGAGCACACTCCCAGGTCCCAAGCCAATACCACTAGGCCAACCCAAGTGGTTCAATGTTAGTATGTTAAATTTGTTAGCATTTGCGTGGGTGGGAGTCAAACTAGAGACCACCCTTATCACTCCACTCCTTAACTCTCCCACCTCAGCCACCAATTCAACCTTATAATTACCAATTTACCAACCTTGCTACAAGAACCTAAGTGCAATTTCACAACATAAAAATGAAATTTAAAAATTCAAACAAATTAAAATGTTCATTCCATAAAGTTACATGGGCTAATAACATCATTTGATTTGTAAGCCAAGCTCATGCACTTTACTAACCTAAATGTAATAATTTGATAACAGCAACTTAAAAATTAAATTTAAAAGAGATAAAAGGGTTGAAAGTAATACCTAAGAGTTTCATCTTTAACCTTCTTAGAGAACTCATTGAAGACACTGTATCCTCGTCGATCAACCAAATTAAAAAACAACCTCGGTCTAAAACCCTATCACACCGATAAAAATAAATAAAAACAGAGAAAATTAAATTTAACAAGATAAAAAAAATTGATGAAAGGGAAGAAGATACGAACTTGTAGAGGAAGAATAAGAGATGAATGTGAAAGTAAGAAATCGCGAATCAATTTCCTTGTAGCCATATTTTGATTTCTTCAAGTAACCGTTTTCTCTTTCTATAAGTATATATGAATTTGTTGTTAGAGGTGTATGTATATATTGAGTTGTGGTTTTTTCTTGAAGAAGAAGAAAGAGGGTTTTAGTGGCAATGTGGGTTTTTTGGCTCAATCACATCCACCAGATCAATCGTACGCTGTATATTTTGCCACGTGTCTACCGATTTAAAAAATTAAAAAAACAAAATAAATCGGTATGAGACACCCATTTGCCTTGACCACCTATCTTGCAACCCGCCTTCGTCCCACCGGTTGTCAGCGTCCTTGTAGAACGGCAGCAACGCTGTTTTATGGTGGCATGTCAGACAATGAGTCATCGTGAAACGAGTTTTTTTTTTGTTGGACACCGGCTGATTTATTTAGTTTAATTTTTTTTATTAAATTAAAATAGTTAGACATGAGGCAAGATCTAAAGCGTTCGATTCATCTAAAGGTTGAGATCGACATAAAGTGGTGATGTCTTTTTGACAGAAAAGTCATTAAATTTAAAGTATGGGTGTTTAAAATCGAACAAACACAATAGAAAACTATAAACTGAACTGATCCACGTCAAAAACCACAAAAAAATCGTGTTTAGTTTGAATGTATTTAAACTATTATTTTGGCTCAATCATGCGGTTCTGATTGGTTTGTAGTTTTTGTTTGATCAACCGAACAAAATCAAATCAAACTGCAACACAAGAGAAACATTAATTCAATATATGTCACGCAGCCCATACTCGTAGAAACTGAATGAATTTTTTTACAGAATGATGTGATTTTTCTCCTGTTAAGTTTCTTTTTTAATTTTTATTTCAAAATTGTTTTTATGTGCTCTAATTTGATGTTATTTGCACTTTTGCAATTTTTTTTTTGGTGTTAATCTGAAGTTCGGTTGAGAGGTAAGTATAATCTAATTAAGAATTTGTTCCACCTATGAATCAAACTTGACTTCTCCCGAACGATTTGTCCTTTGGTGGAGCTCATGAATTAACTACTCGAGCAATTGCTCGGTATATCTTGAGTCATAGAAACTCAATGGGAGAATGATAAATTTTGGTCTTTTGCATTTCTTACCGAAAAAAGTTACTTTTTGGTCTATGCTTTTAATTTGGTCTTTTTTTTTTGTCTATGTTAATAGGAACATTGTTGGATGAAAATGAAATTGTAATATTTGATGAAATTTGAAACATTATTGAAAATAAGTTGTTTTTAACTTTATTTTAATGTTAGAAACAAAAAATTGTATTGTCTCGCAAAAAATCGCAACAACCAAATCAACTCAAATCGTGTTGGTTTAGTTTGGTTTCAATTATTATTTTAAAAGTCATTCAAACCAAACTCCATGTTTTTCTATCTTACGGTTGTGATGACTTTTTTTTTGTGGTGGCTGGAGTTTGAACCCTAAACCTTGTATATATTATGCATTGTCCATATCAACTGAGCTAAGCTCACGAGGACGTTGGGATGACTTTTAGAACCATGTGAAAGTGGTCAGGTTAACAAGTGTATTAAGGATATTCTTATAAAAGAATGATGTGATGTTTTATTTTTCAGCAAAACTTGTCAATCATGGTATTCACTATCTATCATGGAACAAACTCTTTATTATTATTTCTCCCTCAAAAAAACAAACTCTTTATTATGAAGTTGCATGGAGGCACCAAAAGTTGGGATGATGCTTGAATTTGTAAGAGTCTTTGTAACGAGGATGCTGGATAAGTTTAGCAAATTCCTTTGTTAGTTCCAATCAAGGAAACAAAAAGGTGAGATACATTATGCGGTGCACAACATTGTGGAGTTTATGAAAAAGTCGAAATCTAAAATTGTAAGAGGGAGTGGATAAAAATGCTACTATAATTTATCATATCATGCCACATCCTTCCTCAATCAATGGTATTGAACAAAATTATAAAGAAATCTAAATACTAATGCAACCACTGAGTCATCACTTGTTCGTTGGAAGAAGCCTTTGTTTGATATGTTGAAATGTAACGTAGATGCATCTTTTATGCATAATAAAGTTACTATCGGATCGGTATGTACATTAGATAGAGATCAAGAGAGAAATTTTATCAAGGCAAAACTATCTTTTTCCCTTCATATCTTAAAGTCAAAAAGGGGGGAGACCGTTATTGCAAGCTATCAAATTGATTGTTGATTGGAGCTTAACAATGTTATACTTGAGCTTAATACAAAAGTTGTGGTTGACAACTTCAACAATTTATGTCCAAATCTCTCTTTCTATAATTTCATCGTGAGAGTTTTTTTTGACAAACCAATATGATAGCTCGTAAATTAGTTTTTGTGGTTTTTTTTTTTTTAAGGATAGTTTTTGTGGCTATATATACCACTAATCCTCAAGTTTTTATTTATTACCTAAGTTGCATTGCTCTTATTGTGATTAATAAAACGAGTTAAATTTGTTACAAATTGTCAATACTTTCATTGAGTAGATGATCAATTACTCCCCTGAAATTGTAACTTTCGTCAAAACCCCCCTAAATTTTGCAAAACTTCAAAAACCCCTCTGAAATTGTCAAGCATCTGTCAATTACCACTCTCCGTTAATTTCCTCCATCCAACATGACGATGTAGTCGTTAATTGCCCACGTGGCACTGCCACATGATCAGAAAGTCATGCCACGTTATAGGGGGTAATTGACTATATATTTTTTTCTTTTCAAAATTAACATTTGTGCCACCCACTAACCTTGCAAATATCCCCCTAAAATTTAACATTTATGTGCAAATACCACTCTCAAATTTAAAATTTATGTACCAGATACCCCTCACAAATTTATAACTTGTATGCAAATATCCTCTCCAAGGTTAAAACTTATATGCAAGTTACACCTTGAATCATAAAATTTTGATGGTAAAGTAAAACTTATTCATAATCTATAATTTACTATATCTCTAATAACAATAAAAAAGAAAAAAAAGTCACAACTTTAAAATAAAACAAACATGTGGATCATAGCAGATAACCTATTAGGATTCTGGAGGCCAAGCACAACGTTTACTCTGCAATCATTGGGGAGAAAGTGTGCATAAAGATTGGAGATGGTTCATGGAGCCAATCTTGAAAGGAATGGACACTCTCAACCAGTGGCCATAACTATGTTGTATGGCACAAGTAGTGTTCATCTAGCTTGGCCCTTCCTCTCCACTGGTTTTGTACTGAAATGACGAGGGATTATGTGCTGGTTAATAGTTTGCTTTTAATTATAATTCTAACTCTAATACATGATGAAAATGCAGCTCTTTTTATTTTTGGTGGCTAGTAGGCTTTGTGGAAAATGGAAATAATAGCTGCTTGTTTCTGTAATGTGTAACAATAAAACAAACATGTTTGTTTTATTTTAAAGTTGTGTTTTTTTTTTCCTTTTTATTGTTATTAGAGATATAGTAAATTATAGATCATGAATAAGTTTTATTTTATGATTCAAGGTGTAACTTGCATATAAGTTTTAACCTTGGAGAAGATATTTGCATATAAGTTATAAATTTGAGGGAGGTATTTAGTACATAAATTTTAAATTTGAGGGGGGTATTTGCACATAAATGTTAAATTTCAGGGGGTATTTGCAAGGTCAGTGGGTGGCACAAATGTCAATTTTGAAAAGAAAAAAAAATCAAATTTTTTTCAATTTTTTTTTAAAAAAAATATAGTCAATTACCCCCCTCTAACGTGACAGGACTTTTCTGACCATGTGGCAGTGTCACATGGGCAGTTAACAGCCACATCAGCATGTTGGATGGATGAAATTAACGGGGGGTAATTGACAGACGTTTGACAAATTCACTTTCATTTATTTAGCCAAACGAGCTTTTACAGGCTTTAAGAGGCTTGATGTAGATATATAAACAAAACTAAGTAACCATATACTACATCCGTTCCTTAATACTTGACACAATTGACTTTATTATGTATGTTAATGGATAATTTTGAGCTTAAATATCTTGAATAATATATTAGAAAAAGTTATGAAAATTTGATATTTTAAAATTACTTATCGAGACAAATCTAACGACATCTTATATGATGTTATTTATCTTTGTATATTAGTAGAAAAATATGATCAAAGTAAGTTAGGTTAAAATTACACATTTTCAAATGGGTGTAGAACGGAGGGAGTACCGGTTGGTCAAAAAAACTAATCATCAGAGTTGATGGTATTCCCATTTCTGATTTCTATAGACGCATGTCAGCATACTCGGTCAAGATTATTATTATGGTGTTGAATATGTGGTATGTAACCGTTGTTGCTACAGCGTGTTTAACTTTGCCATTATCACAAATTCAGCTCAATCTTGCACCACTTTTTACATTTTCTCTACGAGTAACTTGTCATCAACATTTATCCGTTGCTTCTAGCTAATCATAATGATTCAATACTTTTTTTTGGAGTACGTTACAAGCATACTCATTCATACTATAGATGCCTACGTTAAGGGACGGAGGGAGTACATACTATAGACATTAGACATAAGGTTAAGATATTATTTAATAAACGGTAGTACTTAATTAATCATTAATTAATACTACTAGTATAATTAATTGGATAATTAAAGTGATCCGTGACAGGGTGCGTGAAGAAAGGAAATGAAAAAGCTAATCATTCACTCACTCACTCATTCACAAATTCACAATCACAAACCCTCTTAAAACCTATAGAATCTTGATGACGCAAAAAATATCTGTTTCGAATGACTCGACACGTGTCCAAATTTCCCGTTTGGTACCAAACACGTTGATAAGTGTACCATGTAGCAGTAGTGAAAAAAAGCCTAGGCAATGAAAATGCATTAAAACAAAGGACAATAGCTGTTCTTGCTATGCAGCACTGCATTGCACACCAACCTCATCCGTTCACAGAGTAACGTGATGAGAGTGGGAAACTTCTGCTTCACACAATGTCAGATTTGTCTGCGCCATGCCAAGTTTTTTTTCCTTTTTTTTTTCGTTCATCGATCCGTCCATGATCCCATCCATGTTCTCTCATTAAACCTTTTTGGAACAAAGTCCCCACTCCTACATTCTTAATTCTTGTGTGTGACCACTGATTTCAATAAGCTCTAATTAAAAACTTGGAATGTATTCAACCAAAAAAACACTTGGAACACACGTTAACATCCTATTAAATGTGCGTTCAAGTTTGGAAAATGTTAAGGGAAATTTGTTAAGAAATTCGTAATTGTTCCAAAGAAAATGAGTTTGATTTCTAACATAATCAAAAATTATTTTAAAATTTTGATATATTTATATTATTGTGGATACTCGTTATATTCAGATTAAATTAAACTAACTAGTAACTATTACCTTTTTTATAAATTGAAAATGCTAACAAATATTCATAAAATATTGTTTAAGCATTCAAAAATAGTAATTTTTACATAAAAAATTATGTAGTTATAACTTTTACACATGTTTGATATATTTTTAAAATGATTTTTTTTTTATGAGTTTCTTAAACAACACATTTAAAACACTTGTTGGCTAAACTCTATATAAATTTACAATGTTTCAAGTATATTTAGAGCAATATCAAACAATCATTATTTAATACTATGGTCTAGTACCTCTCATATTTACTTTTATTTTTTGACAAGGTACCTCTCCTATTGTTTCTATAGCCTTTTCTGTTTATCATAAAAATTAAAAATAAAACCATACTAGCAATAATAAAATAAATAAAAAGAAAAACAATAATTCATTTCATGAGATTGGGCACTTCTTAACATTCCTTTACACGGGTACCAATGAATAGTTAACGGCCGTTTGGTTCCGTTTCCTAAACCAGTCGAATTCCCTCCATCATGATATTATATCAACGGTTTCGCGCTAAAAAATGGCCCACAAAGCCAAAACCCTCCAACAAAAGCAGTCCACGTCATCACACCGAAAAGTGGACCCCCACTGAAAAAGAGCGTGTCGGGTGCTTAACCTTCGGTTACGGAAAAGACAATCCCTGCAAACGGCGTCTCTTTTTTTACTTTTGCCTCCATCAAATCATCACCACCACTATACTCCACAGGTCCACACCACAACAACACTGACAGAGTAAAATAAAGAATTTAACAAATACTAATAACAAAGACAAAGAAAAAGAATGTGAGTGGAATAAGAAGTGAAAGAGAACGTTGCTATTATCTTCTTCACTCCCTTTACTTACCCATTTATATCATTCTCTCTTATTATTATCTTCACCGTTACTATAGTCACTCAAATGTGCGTTACCAAATTAAGATCTGTGTAAAATTCTGCTGTTGTAAAGAAATGGGAAGTGTTTCGTCGGAAGATGTTTCAGAGCGATGTGGAAGTTACAGTCCGAGTGCTGACATCAGCGAATCGGAAAGTTCTAGCAGTTTCTACGGCCGTCGTTTCGACGCGGAAGGAGCTTCCAGCTCAGCTAATCTCTCGCCACGTCAGCTCGCCGCTCATTTCAACTTGCCGGCGACGGCGCAGGTTATGCTTCCGGTCATCGGAGGGAAAGATGTTGCTGTTTGGGATCACAAACGTGACTTGGATTTGACCGGTAGAGTGCTCGCTCGCTCGCTCATTCATGTTATTCTCTTCCGTACAATTGTTGCTTTATGTTTTCTATTCATGAGAAATGTGTGAGATACTGAGATTGAAATTGTGAGGTGTGTTAATGGTGTTTTTGTATTTTGCAGAAGTTGAATTGATGAAGGAACGTTTTGCGAAGTTGCTTTTAGGAGAAGATATGTCTGGTGGTGGAAAAGGGGTTTGTACTGCACTTGCAATCTCTAACGCCATCACAAATCTCTCCGGTTAGTTAGTTAGTTTTTTCGCGATTTATGTGTTTGTAATTATGAACCACAAACATAGACACACGCAGATTGACACATTGACACTGATAATAATATGAAATAATGACAATTTTGTAATTAGATGTGTCGGTGTTGTGTCAGTAACACGTGTCAGACACCAGACACATCTTCAATCAGAACTGTCTGTGCTTTAGAGGTTAATAATGAAATGGATTTTTGTATGTGTGATGTTTTTTTTTTTTGTGTGTGTGACTTTGAATTGAAATTGTAATTGCAGCGACTGTGTTTGGTGAATTATGGAGGTTGGAGCCACTAGCACCACAGAAAAAAGCAATGTGGCGAAGGGAAATGGAATGGCTACTTTGCGTCAGTGATTCAATAGTCGAGTTGGTGCCTTCTGTGCAGCAATTTCCAGGTGGTGGAACTTATGAAGTGATGGCAACACGTCCTCGCTCTGATTTGTATATCAATCTTCCTGCTTTGAAGAAGCTTGATGGAATGTTGCTTAGTATGCTGGATGGGTTTTGTGATACACAGTTTTGGTATGTTGATAGAGGGATTGTGTTGGGTGATTCCAAGGATTGTGATGATTATGGTAGACCTTCTGTTAGGCAAGAAGAGAAATGGTGGCTTCCTTCTCCAAAGCTTCCACCAAATGGATTGTGTGAGGATGATAGGAAAAGGTTGCAGCAGTGTAGGGATTGTACGAACCAGATACTTAAGGCTGCCATGGCGATTAATAGTTCTGTTCTTGCTGAAATGGAAATTCCTGCTGCTTATGTAGAATCCTTGCCAAGGGTAATAATGCTTTGCTTTGCATATAGGAAATAAACTGTGTTCATGGTTAATTTTGGTTTGGTTCTCGGTTTTTATTTCATAAAATATGATTATATCGTGCTACAATGGTCCATACTAGACAGACATCACTTCTTTTGTGCATGTTTGAGTTGCAAGTACTTCTAATTTTTGTGTATTATGTGGAGTATATAGTGCTGAAATCAGTTTTATCCATGGTTCAAAACTTTAATTAGGAATTCAAAAATGGTTTAGTATTTGGTAGAATGTTTTGAATTTTTTTCGCTAAAATTGGATGAAAACTCAAAACGCCTTTTTGGTTTTACTAATGCAGAATGGCAAAGCTTGTCTTGGGGATATAATATACCGGTACATAACTGCTGGCCAGTTTTCGTCTGAATGTCTCCTTGATTGCCTGGATTTATCATCTGAACACCACACACAAGATATAGCTAATAGAATTGAGGCTGCTATACATGTATGGAGGTTGAAAGACTACAAGAAACTTAAAAAATCAGGGAAAGCCAGACGGTCTTGGGGTGGAAAGGTGAAGAGCCTTGTTGCTGATGGTGAGAAGAACCACTTTCTTGTCCAACGGGCAGAGACACTACTGCAAAGCTTGAAACGCCGATTTCCTGGACTTCCTCAAACAGCGCTAGATATGGCCAAGATACAGTATAATAAGGTACATTTTCTCTCTCTTAAAGTTGGGATTAAACTCATAATTTGTTCTATTGATCTGCATCATACATATCACTCATAATTGCTTGTAGATTGTGTTGAAGTGATATGCAATATATTAGGTGCATCTGATCGGAAATTATTTAGTTAGTTTCAATAAGCATTTAAAAGTTTTAGCAGAAGATATAATCTTGGCAACGGTACATAGAACTACTTGTGTGTCCCTTACGCCTGTATTTTGTGAGATATTTATTTATTTTTTGCTGAGGTCAAGTGCAGCATGATTTCTGAACACGAATAGTATTTTCTCAGTTTCATTTTCCGTAATGATGATTGGTCATTGTGTGTCTGTGTGATAAGTTTGTGTAGGTAGGCTTCTAGTCTGTATGGTTACAGAGGTTAGGCACTGGGAGAAGGGAGCTTAAAAATCAAAGAATAAACTTATTTGGGACATTGTTTTCCTTGCAGGATGTAGGTCAGTCTATTCTTGAAAGTTATTCCAGGGTGATGGAGAGCTTGGCCTTTAACATAATGGCCAGAATCGATGATGTCCTTTATGTAGACGATACTATAAAACGATGTGCAGCTGCAGATTCTATCTTGTTTGGCAGGGGAGGTTTTGGTGGTCTGCCTATTCAAAAGCGAATGACTCCCAGCCCCTTCTCAATTCAACACACCCCATATGCCTCTCCTTTTGCTACTCCTTCGTTCTGTTCCTCCTCTCCTGTTAGTGGGAGTCCTTGCAGTCCACGCAGGACACATGATGTAAAGAGGAATGCCAAGGGTAAAGATTCCAAGGCCGGAAAGTTGGCTTCGACTGATTATGAGAAGGTATGGTCATACGCGGGAAACCTCAGTGCAAGAAGAAATTCTGGTGAGGCTCCAGAAAGAGACTGAGTTCTAGAGTTAGCACATGTTTGGAACGGCGTCCCGTTTTGCAAACTTGCTGCAATGACCCATGTTAACGTGAAAGCTTTATTTACTTGCTCCTCTATTTGCACGTCCGGAACACATTGAGACACACGTTTGGGTGGGAGACCGCTAAACCAAACAGGCACTTAGTATCATCTATGATAAATGATCTATTAACTTGAATCTAGAGGGGGTCGTTCATCTTTGATTATCTAGTCTTTTTGTACCATTCCCTGTATATGAGGGTGTAATTTTTGTATATTCGTAGGCAATATGAGTAGGTTTATGAAGAAAAATTATGCCCTTGGATCATCAATTAAAAATGTCTCCTTTCAAGTATAAATTTTTGGAGGCCACCCACATGATGTTTTTCTATGAATGCAAATTGCTATGTAGAGTTTTGGACTATACACCCAATTTAAGATTCAGCATTAGCCATGTGCCATTATGTCCTTACTGCCATAGTCAATGACGCCTACACAGCTATGCCTCCAAATTGTAAGTCTCAAAATTTACTATATTTTGTTTCAAAAGAAACAGATTATGGTTGTACTCTTAAAATAGCTACTAGCAATCAAGCAGTCTCCAATAATAACAACTATGAACATGTCAAGAAAACGATTTGCAATGATGGCTAAAAAGCTTCTTCAACTACATTATTGTCTACGTAAATAGCTTCACAAGTAGGGTAATAATACTTGGATGAAAACCTTCGTTTGACCAATACTTAGATAAAATCAGGCAGAATGAAAAATGCTTGGATGGAAAACAGCATGTTGATTTTAATATTTTTCGATTTTTAGGATAGTCACGATGTTGGAGTGGAAGAGAAAACCCTACTTGTTTGAGCCATTAATAGAAAGAAACAAAATAATGTACCGAGAGAAAATGTAACAAAGCAACCTTCATTTTTGCCCTTTTCCTGTTCTCCATTTCCTTTGTGTATTCTATCTTCTTTTTCACTCAATCCCACCGACTCCATTTTTTCTTTGTTTTCTATTCCTCTTAAATTTTTTAATTCCCATAGGTAAAGATGAATGAGTAAAGTTCCTCATTAAGAAGAGTTAACGTTTGCAAATACTAATCTTGGACATGAATTCTAGTATGTTTTGGCAACAGTGAAAGGAAGTTGTACAACGTTTCTTTAACTGTATGTTTGGTTTTATTATGGTAAGCAGGAAAAAAAAAGTGATTCTAGACACGTAAATTGATTTAACATATTTAGATGATGTCAGTTGAAATTTATTTCGCTTTTAGAATTGATTTTTTGACAAGGTGAAAGAGAATTGATCTTAACTTAAAGTTTGAATTTGTAACTTTTGACATCAAATTGTGATTTTTACACTCATTTATTGTTTAATCCACTTTTATATAACTCACTTTACATTTAACCTAGTTTAAACTAAAATTAATTTTTGACAATATTAATATTTGTCAAGTAGAATAAAACACAACAATAAGTAGTACTATGATAGCACGTCGCTCTCTTATACTAAATGTCTGTTTGAATGGACGGCTGCATATCACATTTTGTTTGAAATCACGGCAAAAAACCACTTTAACGCAGAAGCTCCAATTCTCAGCTTCTTAAAATCACAACATATTTACATGAGCAGTGTGCAGACGTGATTTTGCTTCATCAAACGTCCCTCCAAAAAGACAAGCACCAAGTAGACCGCCATTAACCACGTTATGTCTGAGAAGTAAAAGCATCTCAAGTTGGAGTTAAGTTGTAACTCTCTTACTATAAGTCTTACTGTGTCATATCAAGTACAACAACTTTCCTCTCTAGTATGATTGTTTAAGAACGTAAATTTGTAGTATTTCACAACTCAGAAATTACATCATGATATTCAAAACTTGTTTCATAAAAATACTATTACATGTGACTGTCGGTTAGATTGCTAGACATACTCATGTGGTGATACTCTTTAAGAAAAGGTTCTTAATTAACTTAAGAACCTTAAGCAAATTTTATTTCTGATAATGTTTCCAATAAGATCCGTTGACTATAAACAACAATCATTGTCCTCTACTGGTTCTGTCTAGACTGTGGAATTGTCTATGGCATAGCATTCATTGATAAATAATAGTGTCAATATTATTGTAGCATGCTAGGTAACTATATGTCATCTATGATGTAAATATTATTGTTGAAAGTCCAAGTCAATAGCCAAGGCCAAGCTAGAGACTAGAGAAATACTACTATAGGACATAAATTCAAAACAGGACAAAAGTATTTATGGAGTATTTACAATCAACTCAAGTCAACAACTCTTTACTTTCTTTATTTTTCCATCACTAACCTTTAAGCGATAAGGTAGTTGTGCGATCCATGTTTTTCTACCCTTAGTTAGATATTTTGTAGATTGTAATGATCGATTACATAACTTGGACTGATGTTTGTGATATAGTCATTTTACCATTGCTTTGATGCAGAGTAGCATGTAAAAAATTTGGAAAAGTTTTTAAAATCGAGCAACTCATTTTAGAATCTACAGTATGTAATAGTAATACCAATGGTTGATGAATAGTTATATATTTTTTGAAAAAAATTATGTAATGATATTATTTTTTTTGGGTTACAAAGCTAAAGGGAAACCGAGAGGAAAAGAAAAGCAGAAAAAGAAAAGACTACAATCCATGGAATTCAGTTCTCGCAGAGTCGGCTAAGAGGAAGTCTGATAAGTCTGACGGAGAAGATGCGAGAACCATGAAATCTAAGGTAGAGAAAGCACCAAACTTTGTTAAGAAGTCGGTGCAACTATTTCCTTACTAAGGATATGAGTAATAGAAACGATCCAATGAATTTAAAAAAGATATTTGATGTCTTGAATCAAGTTGACATATTTGTGACATGTGGGAGTTGGCCCCTTGGGTTACTAACACAATGGAGAGAATCTGTATTGAAAATAACATCTAGAAATTTCAGCTCTCTTGTCAATTGAAGTCCTTTATGCGGCCGGCCTAAGGGTCAACCCAAGCATGGGCTTTAGACCTTAAAATTTTGGGTGAAAAAAAGGTCTCTAAAAAATTAATTTGGTTATAAATATACTATGTGATAGATAAATTATAGACATTTGCATAGCTTAACTGATTACCAAAAAGACCTCAATTACCCTTGGTCATGAATTCAAATTTTGGTCTCCACAAAATTGATTTTATATAAATATTTTGTTAAAAAATTATATTCTTAAAGGTAACATTAAAAATTTTGTTTTAGGCCTCTTAATCTATTGGTCGCAACAAGCTCAACAAGAAGAATACCAGGGGTACCCACAATATAAACCGAAAAAACTTGAGATCCAGGACTCCGAAGGATGTCGCAACAAGCCTCTATAACCAACTCATATATGATTACCAAGACAATTGTCACCCACATTGATAATAGTTCAAACATATCCAGAAGAGTTGTATTGAACCCATTGATACTAGTGGTCGACGAACTAGTAAAGTAAGAAGTGATAGTACAAATTGTGATCTTCCATGAGATGAACATTTGTTTTGAGAAATTTTTTTATGAAATTAGCTTGATAAAACATAGCTTGTGTTTTACAAATGTTAAGTCATTTTTATCTAAGCTATGCTTTACAACATTCATTTCATTTTTCTTAAAAAAAAAAAACACTCATCAAACACAACTAAGATAACCAAATAAAAGAAATGTTTTAGACGTAACCAACTAAGACAAAAAAAAAAGAAGTTAAAATTATGTTTTAGAGATGATCGCTTTTTATTTGGTTATCCTAGTTGTGTTTGATGAGCGTTTGTTTTGTGAAGAAAAAGAAAATGAAGGTTGTAAAACATAGATTTGTAAAGAAAATTATGAAATTAACGGAAAAAATCTAAAATATTGTAAAACATAGAATGTTAAAATTATTTGGGTCTCTCTCTAAAAAGCTAGTTCATAAAATGAGTGTCCCAAACACATTGTAAGAAACATTGACAATAAAAGAACCTAATACAATATCAAATTTTCAATACTCGCTCACACTTAAATTGGATTTGGGTCAAATTTATCTCATGTGCTACAAAATTTGGCTCTCATACCATACCATGTTAAATGAAATTAAATCTCACTTTAAAAAATTAGTTAATAGTAATACTAAAATAATGGTACTCTAACACATATAGTCCAACAATCTTGGCAATATAGAATTCCAAAGCAACTTCAATGTATAAGAATCAATATAGGGAAGAAAAAGAGAGTATGGCATTGTACTCTTCAAGATGCCAGATTTCCAATCTACATCTACACGACTCCTAGTATTTTAAAAGTATATGAAACATCTTGTTAAAAACCTTACGAGAAAAATTCAATGAGACAAAATTTTGGTAAAAGAAAAAAGACTCCAGAACATACTCATTTCTCTTACTCATGTAGACAAATCATCTTTGAAACATCTAAAATCAATCTCATATAATAGCTGCACGAATATTTAAGTTGGCCATAACTTTGTAAAAGATGTGTTAGATATTATCACATAAATAACTTTGATTAATGCTTATATAACAGTTTTTTTTTGAGATATATCTATGTTGTTGATGACCGTGAATGTTTGTTTTTTTTTTTGTGAAATATGATTTGTTGTAGTAATAGTTATTCTATAAGACAAATCATAAGTCTCTTGCATGTGTTGAATCATAGTTCTAAAATTTCTACATCAACATAACCAATTAATTTTGAACTGGATACATTTGAATGAAATAAGCATATTCATTTCCTCTCTAAAGTAACCAAGTATATACCTGAATCTATTCCAATATTCCAATTCCAATGTCTTTACACATGTGAAGAAATATATGCACGTGTCTAATAGATTAACAACAAATGAGATTTAGCAAGGTATATAATTAAAAATGAGTGTCTCAATTACACTAAGATACGGTCTTTCAAAATCAAAATAGTTTCTTTCCGCGTTCTCTGCAAGATGATTTATGATCCAGTGATCTTACGATCATTTAGCCAGAGGTAAAATTACTCTTTTCATTTCTTAACTTAATTTCAGCTAACATTTTCGTCCTTTACTTTTTTTATTTCATCCTTTATGTTACAATTAGGTAACCGCCGTCCTTTATCTTTTTCTTCTTCCGATTTAATCCTTTATGTTCGGAAATGTCAACACTGTTATCCTTTTTTTATGTGATTTTTCAATGAAATTTGAGTTGTTATGTTTATATGGTGAAGATTTGAGTTTGTTTATGAGTTTGATGAATTTTTTATAAGTTTGTTTAATGAACTTTTTTATTTTGTTTTGATAAAAAAAAAAAAAGATAACAATGTTGACATTTTATAACATAAAAGACTAAATTGAAAAAAGAAAAAGACAAAGGAAATTGTTACCTAATTATAACATAAAAGATTGAATAAAAAAAAAAGATAAACAACAAAAATGTTACCTGAAATTAAATTATAAGACGAATTGTATAATTTTGTCTAAATGTGAACAAATATGATATGCCCACAATTTTTTCAAATATCTATACTATTATGTAAATTGATACTAAGTTTTGATGTACGCTTTTTTCTTTCACTTTTCCACTTCATTTAAACTTTTATTTATTATTTTATCTTTTTAATAAATAAATAATTTAATTTTTTATTTAAAAAACTTAAAATCATATAAATTAAAAAATAATATTTGTATAACTATTTTTTAACAATTTATACACGAATTATATTTTTATTTTCTCTTTTTACTATTTAGATTTTGTGCAAATTACTTCATTTTCTTCATAAATTTATAATTGTTCGTTATTATGGAAATAGTTGTTCAAATAGAATAGTTTTATATGCGAGTAGTGCATATACGACACTATAGCACGTCCATCAATAAAGGGAGATGAACACTCGAGAAAAGAAGCAAAGTTGTAGTTGAATTGAAAAAGTTGAAACCAAACTGAATATTTTGAGGAGTAGTTGAGAGCTTGAGACACAGAAAAAGAATAAAATAGTATAAAATATCAAGCAGTAAGTTCTCATTACTTTAACTCGTGTGAGTGTCACGAGAGCAGAAGAAAAAGAGAAAGGTAAGTCACAGGAGTCACAATGGAGAGTGGTTCAGTTAAGAGAAAAAGTGGTGGTGGGAACGCAGTAGAAGTTCTAGATGGTTCTAATATTATGGAGTTAGTTGGAAACAAAGATGTTTTTAGTAACTTTGTGAACCATAAGTTTCAAGAGTTGGATAGAGATAAAGATGGTAAACTCTCTGTAACTGAACTTCAACCTGCTGTTTCTGATATTGGTGCTGCTCTTGGTTTACCTGCTAAAGGCACTAATCCTGATTCTGATCATATCTATTCTGAGGTAATTCATTTCACTCACTTTTCACTAATTTAATTAGTGCTTAATTATTATTATGCATGCATCTATAGCTTGCTTGATATATACTATAATATTCTATTTATTTCTTTGCCATAGATTGATACACACATGTTTGAATTTGGCAACAAACTTTGTTTGTTCTCTTAAGAGAACAAAGTTTTAATAAGAACATAGACACGAACACCGCACACGATATGGATACTGACACGCCGGTATCATTGATAATTTGAAAAAATCATATAATTCAGTATAATTATACGTGTTGGTGGCGTCCAGGCGTCGGATACGTGTTGTATCCAACACCGAAACACGTCTAATCCAAAAAGTGTCCGTGATTCATAATATCAAGAACTCATGATTAGCACTGCTTAGAGAAATAGTGTCAAACCGACTTACCTAGAAGATAAGGCTATGAATTATCTTTTGACTTTTCTAATACTCTTATCATGTGGTGATGAAATAAAATACAGTAAATTACTAGAATCAGCATTATGATCGATGTCATTACATTCATCATATTATTTGTTCTGGTTCCAATGTTTGTTGTTTTGCTATTGTTATTTATTTATTTGATTTATTTATTATTTATTCAAAAAGTACTAGTACCATGTCTGTTTGTGGACTGTGGTCCTAGAAGCATCTTAATCTATCTTCTATGATAATTATTGATTAGTCCTATTTGTGTGTATTATAAACAATTTGGTCGGTGATGTGGGACTACACTTTTTAGTCCATTTTCAATACCAAAATAAGTTTGTTAGCGTAATTTTGCAAAAATTATACTTATCGTGATTGTGCCAAACTCACCGTAAATCAAAACATACACTTATTGTTCATCTGGTTTGGTTGCACATTGAGTTTTCTACATTTATGGCAAAATCACGGTAATTTCCCACGTTCAAATAGAAGTTTGGTTTCGTAGTTTTCTCAAAAATCGCAGTGGAAGCAGGGGTGGACGTGCGTTTGGAGCATCTAACGCGCGATAGTAGCAAAATGGCAATTGATTTTGCTGCTGCTACTTAACTTTTTGTTGCCATTTTCTTTTCTCCATATACAAGGAGGAATCTGGGGGGATTTTTTGTTGTTGTTGTTGATATTATGACCTATGATCAAGCCCTAATATATAATGGTGATTGATATGTTCTATTTAATCGATATATTATATTTAGATCAAATCTAATAATTATTTAGTACTTGGTACTCAGACAAGGCTATGCTAGTAGAAAATTTTGAGTTAGACTTTAGAGCACATAAAGTCAACCTGCTATTATTATTCAACCATAAATTATATGGTCCTGGTTGCTGGCTGCATTCCTAAGGCTATGTTTCTTGCTGGGACAAGCAAATTAAAGGAGATTTTTTGTGTGTGGCATACTTTGTGAAAAAGCAAAATGCTTACCTAACTATGTACCAAATATATAAACGAGCAATAAATATATAAAGTATAAGCTACCTTTGACACCAGATAAAAAATACAGCAGTTGATGCTAAAATATATATTTTTTTATTTTGAGAAAAATTTAGACTAGGAGAGACACCTCTTATCCACACCAAAATCACAGTAGGTGTGAGCAAAAATACTAATTACTAGAATAACTTGATGTCTTAAGATATGCACAATATATAGTTGAGGAATGAATGAATTTTTTTCATCTTTTTTATCCCTTTGGATTAGTTTTTTCTAGAATTGTGCTGACCAACACTTCTAGGAGAGTGATTACATAACCACCAAATATAACATACTCTCACTATGTTTGGCAAAAAAGAAAATATTTTATTTTGATATGACAAAATCATAAACGACTTATGGTATAGAACACATGGATTGTTCAATAAAGAATGCAATATTCAATACATCAATCAATCAATATATATGTGAAACCACACATTAAGTCAATTTGAATGAAATACATACACACATACATGCATTTGTTGATATTATATACACATACTGTATTTTTTAATAATTTTTGTTTATTCCTTAGTGCTGATAAGAATCTGTCTTTGTCTTTGATTAGCCATTATATTGAACCAATAAGGAAACAAGAAATGACAAATTTTCTTGACAATTGACATATCAACTCTTTAGGTATTGAATGAATTCACACATGGAAAGCAAGAAAAAGTGAGCAAGACTGAGTTCAAAGAGGTTCTCTCAGACATTCTGTTGGGCATGGCTGCTGGACTCAAACGTGATCCAATTGTGATACTTCGCATTGATGGCGAAGATCTTCTCGAGTTTCTTAATGGTCCAAGTTATGAACCAGAAATAGTTTCCATATTCTCTCAAATTGAATCACCTCAAAAATCTCTTCATGATCTTATAATTCAAGCTCTCAGCAAACTCAATGTTGATCAAGGGATTCCTCCTACATCTGATTCTTGGGTAGCCAATAATTCCTACTAGAACCAAAATTTGAACTATCGACGAAAATTAGACAGATAAAATGGAATTAGTCTCTAATAATTTAGCGCGTCTAACATGAAATGGTTTCAATTTTTTACATGGGAGACCAATTTCATTTTGTCCTATTTCTAAACTTTTTCTATATCATTGACTTCAAAACGTGATAAACTATATACCAATTTTTTTGTGGCTTGATCATTCTTTGTGTAGGTTATCAGCAACATTGTGGAACCAGCACTGCTTTCTGAACATGGGTATGATTTAGATAAACCTGTTTCTCAAGAGATATTTTTGGAGGAATTTAAGAAAGTAGCATTGAGCGTGGCTAATCGTCTTAAGGAGCAACCTGTCATAGTTGCTCATAGCGAAAGCACCTTTGATGGAACTGGTGTTAAGAGACTATTATCCAACAAGTTTGAATTAGACAAGGTTGGTGAATTTTCATTTGTGATATTAATTCCTTGAAATTTTTTTTTTGTTCTTAGCTTATTGATATATTGATTCGTCTATGATGGGATGCAGATTTTGAACTCAGCTATGGAGACTTTGCCTAAAGATAAAAATGGAAAAATATCAAAGGATTACCTACGTGTGGCGCTGGACACGGTGGCTCCATCTGCTGCTTTACCTCCATTTGGTGCAATAGAAGAGGTGTGTTGTCTATTCTTCACACTTGTTTCATCATTTTGTTGCTTCATATGTCTTATTGAGACTGAAATTGAATTGAATATCTGTGCATGTATATTTGGTTTTGCAGATGGATAAGGTAATTGGTGAAGTGTTTAAGATGGTGAGTGCAGATGATGCAAAGTTGGTGAAAGAAGAAGAGTTCAAGAAAACATTAACTGAAATATTGGGGAGTATCATGTTGCAGTTGGAAGGAAATCCTATAGCAGTTGCTTCAAATTCTGTAGTGCATGAGCCTTTAGGCTCCTCTTCTACACTTCTGCAGCCAACCCCTGCTGAAACAGCATAACTCATCATAGCTGTGTAGATCTAAGTATGTATATGTATATGATGATGGATAAAATTAAGAACCAGTAACTATAATAAAATATTTATTTGTGTAAATTATGTATTAGTACTATAGTATAATTTGTCTTTTGAGCTGTCAAATTTGGAAGCTTTGAGGCTAGGGGGAGACTTGCCCAAGTTTGGCCTGTTAATTTGATGGTAACATGAAAAGGGCAAAGTTACTTTATTTCATTATATAACTACTTTATCAAACTATTGTTATGGATATACTAGTATATTAATATGACTTCTAACATTTTATCCAAAGTATGGTACAAGATTAGGAGAATCTCATCACTTTTTGCTAGCAAAGCCACATTTGGTGAGTTAAATGAAATATACGTGATGAAAAAAAGGGCATGGCCTCCATGTAGCACAAAGCTGGTCCTAACTCCCAAGTGTGCTCATATTTTATCTCACATGGAACTCTTACAATTTGAGAAAGGAAAATATATTAAGACATTTAGTAGCAACTATGTCTAACCACACTAAAGAATTATAAAAAAAAATTAAAAATAAAAAGAAGCAAAAATCCTAGTTTGCTTTGTTGACAAACATTGAATTTGAGATGTCAATCAAAGAAATTTTGTGACAATACTTAAACCGGTAAATATTGAAATTGTTAGATAGGATATTCGCGGTGTCTAAGATTCAAGACCTCAAATGGTATTTACCATTTCATCTACATAAAAAAAGGTCGTTATACCCTTTTCAATTTAAATTATTGGGATTGGTTTAGTGGTTAAGGTCTCATGTCATGTAGTATGTGTAATAGTTGTTTGCATCTAAACATATCAAAACAAGAAGTGCAAATTGACCTAAAAAAATAAAATAAAAATGATACTTATTTTTTACATTGATTTTTTTAAATCCACCCGCATATTATTTTTTAAATATTTATACTTTTATATAAAAAGAAAAGATACTAGGTTTTGGTGTAAAATTTTGCCTCGTATAAAAGAAAAGAAAGACACGGTAATAGTCATTTTAATGCTAGTTTGAAATAATATAAATATGTAATAAAAAAAATTGAATGAATCGACCCAATATAAATTAAACTACATACGAATTTAATCTTTGGATTAGATGACTTCTATTTCAAAATTGATTCAAACTGAACTACGAACATCTCTAAATAATATGCTTGAGTCTTAGGTCAATTCTCATTGTCTCCATTGCAAAAAAAAATAATAATTTAATTTTATATAAAACCTTATTTATTTATTTAGAAAACTGAGTAATTATTATTTAAGTATTACTTTTCCCACTCTATAGGATTCTTGCGCGCTGCTTTTTTTTCAAAAATGTCCTTGAGGTTTCCGGATTTCATAATCCGAAATGGTGTTTTCCTTTGTTATAGGGTGAAAAATGGAGTTACGGATTTTTCCGGATTTTGCAATCCGGAAACTTCAAAAATAGGGCGCATTACATGATGTTTCCAGATTACATAATCCGGAAACCCCCTAAACACCCTTTTTCAAAGTAAAGCAGTTTGGATTATATAATCCGAACTGTATTAGCACAAATCCTAAACATATTTGTAACATGTATAGTTATTTTAGGGACAATATTAATCTTCCTAACTCTTATCCTTTTGTTTTGGGTCATTGTTACCTGTTCTTAGTCAAAAATCGGATTTTCGAGCTACTTGATCGGATTGCTCCGAAACTTTCCCAAAAAATCAGAAGGGCGTATAACGGTATTTTTGGGAAAAAAAAAATCAAGGCGCGCGAGAATCCGGAAAAGTAATACTCTTATTATTTTGAAGCCCAACAGGCCACCAAAAACAAATTTTCAAGCCCAGTCAGTTTTATTGAACAAATAAAAAAAAATTGACTCTTAAACCCTGAAACACTTTTCGTTCCGACATAAGACAAATTCTTGAGGAAGGTTCTAGCCGTGTCTTGAGCGGAGAAACAAGGCAGAAGAAGAAGAAGATGATTATTCCCGTTCGTTGTTTCACTTGTGGAAAGGTTTCTGCTTTATTCTTTATTCTTCTTTTCTCTGCTTTTTATTATTCCTTCTAAATTATTAAACGGTTTGAAAATTTAGGATTTTCATTTATTTGTGCTTAATTAGTTTCATTTTCTTCCAATTAGGTCATTGGAAACAAATGGGACTCTTATCTGGACTTTCTTCAAGCAGATTACACTGAAGGGTCAGTACCTTAATCCTTCTCTTTTCTTATTTCTGCATGTAGGGTTTTTCCTTTTTTTTTTATTAATCAAAATATTCAATTTTTTCTTATTTATTTAACAGGAATTTTAAATATGTTTTTACTTGATTATTTTTCATAATAGTTTTTTCTTCATAAGACAAGAATCATGCTAATTGGAGATTTTTCTTGTGGTTTCTGTTTGAGAGAGTGTGTGTTTCTTATTTGAAGTTGTTCTTGAAAGTTTAGGTTCTAAAGTTTTTGTGTGGTGAGTATATTAACACACAATCACTTGTTGTTTTACCTTAAATCTGTATTTTGTGTAATAGATATTGTGCAGTGGAGGTGGGTGGTAACTTGTAACTCATAATAGATTTTGTAACTTGTAAGTTTAGGTTCTAAAGTTTTTGTGTGGTAACTTGTAAGTTGGAGCTTTGTGTTAGAGGACCTGCTGTTTGCTTTCTGATGTGGCATTTTTGACGTGGCAAGGTGGTCTATTGGCGTTCTGTTGCGGTGTTGATAGGCAGTGGTTGTTTGTTTTCTAGTCCTGAAATTTGTGTGTGGCCTTTTGTTTTAGCTAGCTGTCCGCTGTATGTAAAGTTAGACAGGGGTTGGTTTTATTGGCTTCTTATTACTTTCTTTTGGGGCTGGTTTTTTGTTTATGCATTTAGGTGTTGCCTTATCGTGGTTGGGCTGTTTTGTTTGATCCTTATTGTGCATTCGGTTTTCAGCTCTCTTTTACGTCTTGTACATGTAGATGTTAGTTGCAATAAACTTTAGCCATTTCAAAAAAAAAAAAAAACTATTGGTGTATCAGTGTCAATGTTGGGTCTGATGTCCGTGTATGTGTTAGTGTTTCATAGGTTTTTAAACTAGTTGAGAAGCTGAGGATAAATAAATGTGATTGCAGAGTGGGTGCAGTTATTAAGCAATAGCCATAAATTAACAATTTTATCGAATCTGGCACAACTTTTAAAAAAAATTATCATAATATTTATTTACCCTGACTGCGTCCCTTAAATATACTAGATCTCTTTGCAACATTTCAAAATTTATCTCCTAGCAAATATTAGTTTAAGTTCCGTAGTATTAACATAATGGTATATGGATTGCAGAGATGCACTGGATGCTTTGGGTCTGGTTCGATATTGTTGCAGGCGCATGCTTATGACCCATGTTGATCTCATTGAGAAACTATTGAACTATAACAGTAAGTTATGATCCCTATATTATTCTTTGTGTGTCAATTTTCAAATGTCATTGGGTTTGTATTGATCATACATTTGCTTGCAGCTATGGAGAAGGCTGAAGCCAGTTAGGAACTACTGATTATCAAGATATGTCGGTTACGTTGCATGTTCTTGTCCTTTAAATTGTTTTCCAAGCAGTTATAGTTAGTAAAGTTAGGAGGTATTTGTGGTTACTAGGAGGCAACTGTAAGATGCAGCTTATGTTAAGTACTTTTTAAATTTTAGTATGTGTGATGCAAAGCTGTGTGTTATTGACTGATATGTAAGACTAAACTGTAGAAGACTGACAGCTTTTTATGAAAATGGGATTATTATGAATGTCACAATTGATACTGATGCCTGTTGTGTGTGTGTGTTTGTGTGATAAAAATAATTAACCAACCTGCCTCTTCCTTTCATATTTAGGCTACAAAGCATTGTCATTTCAGACAGCACTAGCAGAGACAGTCCCACAACCCATAGCCAACCTTAAGAAATCATATTCTCCATCAACCCGAACCAAACCCTCCTTAGATAGATTAACAGAGACACCATAATAGACTAAGCAGGCCATCCAAAAAACCCAATGCCCATTCGATGAAGTAAGCAGCTTGCTGGGTTCATCCCAACACCTGCATATAACCGGCATGTCCAGTTACAGTTATAGACACAAATACTGCCTGTGCCAAGGATCCAGCTACAACCATACAAATCATTGGCAACCCCAAATCCTTGTGTCAACTGCACTTGTGAGGCCAACAAAGAGTACCAGAAATGTCCCAAGAGAATTCAACCAACAATGCATCTTGTGGCTTTATTATACTAGAAGAACTTTGTCCTTTGTCACCAAGGGCACAACCTCCTAGGGAATATTCATCTATTAACTTCGGCTCCATTACACATTTGAGTATAAAGAAACCAATTATTGAGCCAATGCATTGTGCTAAGACGTAGAGGAGTGCACGAGAAAGAGTGACAACACCTTTTAGAGCAGCTATGAATGTGAAAACAGGACACATGTGGCCACCATTTGGAGGAACTGTGGCAATTAGGAACAAGAAGACTATGATGAAGACTGCAAAGGGAGTTTAGAAGCTTAGGATTATGTGATTTGTCCAAACATGCAACAATAGAACTCGATAGGGTAAACATAAGAGTGGCCATTGCTATTAACTCTGTTAAAGCTGCTTTCCATGTCCGAAAAACAAGGAAAATTAAAATGGTGTCATTTTTATTTACAGATGGAAACTATTGTTATCATTTCGTTGTGCTTACTTTTTTTTACGAGAAATTGAACTTTTTTTTGTACCAACAATTGAACAACTTTTAGTTGTATGTGTGTTATGCATGTCTTTTTATCCTTCTAATAATGTAATGTATGTGATATTATTTCATTGAAAATATGCTATATATTTTGGAGTCTATATTTTGTGGCTCCAAACCGTCGTATAAAATGCTTTAGAGAATTTGATTTACTTTATTTTATTACAAGATCAAATTAAATAAAATTAATTATTTGTTTGTAATAAACATTGAGTATACGAGGAATGAGTCTCATTGGAAATCAGAGATTTTGTCTAATTGCAAAGTTAATATAATATACTCAAAATATAAAGCTTACAAGTCGTGTGAACATTTAGTACTTAGCAGTAAAAATTCCTTATTATATAATGATAATATTTTAAAAATTTACGGTGACTTAATAATTTAAGAACTCTCGAACGGTGAAAATAAAGAATCATATGCTGATATAAATGTTAAAGACTTATTTGTTGAATTACCTCTATTGAAAAAAAATTCATGGGCACCGATAGATGAAATAAATTGGAAATACCTTCTCTCGCTACCCGGGGATCGTTCATCAATGTTTATGTTTACTACTCGTGCATCATATGGATCCATGTGACCTCAATTTGAAGTATACCACAATGGTGATGGGTGTATCTATTTATATCTTCTATTGAAGCATATCACAAGGTATCATGAGAGTTTGCCAAACAATACTATTGGAGAATCTCTTTAGTGCAATCGGGGAGTTGTGGAAAAAGAGAAGTGAAAAATATAAGTTGATTCAATTCATAAAGAGTTGACTCATATCTGGTAAGAGTGTGAGTTCAATTTACGTTATATGATGACTTACTTCTTTGGTTAAAGTCTTTATTAAAAAGTACTAAAAAATAATAAACCGAATATTTACGTGTTTCACTTGATAATTTCAATTGAAATGTTTTAGACATCATACAGTTATCAAATACTAAAAAGCAAAAACACAATCAAACAAGTCATAAGTATATATATTGAGCCATATTATATTCTAACATTAAAAACTCACATTTTGTTGGGAAAAAAGTGAATGAGATATCATTTTCCTTCCCTTAAACCAACTATTTTTAGTATGTGAGTGACAACGAAGTCACAAAGTTTATCATCTTTTTTCATACATGACCTTCTTGAAAGCCAGCTCTGCTTCCTTCTATTGTGATATCATCTGAAACATTACCATTATGAATAGTCCCACAAGAACCAAGAGCCAACTTTAAGACATCATATTCTCCATCCACCCAAACCAAACCCTCTTTTGGTAGATTGATAGAGACACTATAATAGATTAAGCAGGCCAAGATAGGACCAACCCAGAAAACCCAATGACCATTCCATAATGAGCCTCCATGAATCAACGCAGCGCCTAAGCATCTTGCCGGGTTTAACCCAACACCAGCATAGCCGGCCTGGCCCGTTACAGTTATTGACACAAAAACTGCCAATGCCATGGCACCAGCTACCACCAAGCATACCATTGTCAACCCCAAATTCTTTGACCTCTTTTTGTCAAAAGCTAATGTGACACCCAAAAAGAGTACCAAAAATGTGCAAGAGAATTCCAACAACAAAGCATCATGCTGATTGAGTCCTTTGCCACCAATAGCACAACCTCCCAATGAATATGTATTTATTAATTTTGGATCCATTACACACTTTAGTATATAGAAGCCAATTATGGAGCCAATGCATTGTGCTGAGACGTAAAGGACTGCACGAGAAAGAGTGACAACACCTTTTAGAGCAGCTATGAATGTGAAAACAGGACTCATGTGGCCACCAGATAGAGGAACTGTCACAATTAAGAATAAGAAGGCTATGATGAAGACTGCAAAGGGAACAATAAGCTTAGGATCAACTTCGTGTGAGTCCAAGCATGCAATAATGGAGCTAGTCAAGGTGAACATCAGAGAGGCTGTTGCCACTAGTTCTGTCAAAGCTGCCTTCCATGTCTAAAAGAGAAGGTGAAAAAAGGGATTGTAATTATTTCATATACTTGGCTAGTGATATTAGAACAATAAGTTCATTATCTACTTTCTTTTGAAGAAAATCAAAGTTCATTATCTACTTAAGTCTCTACTTGGTTATACAGCAATGTTTTATTTTTTTGAATGGTGTGGTTATACAGCTATTGTTTGAGACTATAATGAAAGAAAAAAAAGGATAGTAATACACTTGTACTGAATTTGACCAAAAAATATACTTCTCTTGAAAGAATATTCACTGTACAAAGACAATAGTAACATCGATCAGGCAAGTACTTACATGTGGTATCTGTCTTCCTTGTTGTATTATGGTATCGTCGGCAAAGGAAAAAAATTGTACTAACAAATGATCTATAGTTGTGTTTAATAACACAACAACACGTTATTATTAAAAAGGTTGTATTACATAAGATTTTTTAGTTATTTAATTGTAACAAACTCAAAGATAAAACGTAGAATATATGAGACCAAGAGAGAATGTATAATCTTGTAAAAGAAAGAATGTATAATGATTGACATTAGTGTTTAGTTATTACCTCTGGGTTGAAAATCTCATGTGCTCCAATAGAGGTCCCAAACTTACCTTTTAAAGGGTTTTTGGGCGCCAAACAAATTCTATCGCAAGTCTGAACAGACATCGAGAGTTTCTCATCCACTACCACGTGAGTTAGCTGAATTCATGGGTCTTGTATATTTAAGAAAAGGATAAGGTCATAAGGATAATTATTTGTCCTACCCTTGAGGGGGTTAGGACAATGCTCACTACAAAATGTTACTTATAATGCAATGACGTTAATAGTCATGTACGTTAACTAATGAGTGTTGGAATCGTGTAGCAGCGTGAATGTCTAAGAAATGAATATGCTTGAGCTCACTGAATATTCACTTAAATTATCCTACAAAACAAGGAGAAAATTTATAGTTTTTTCCAACTCTTTCACTGAGAACTATGCCAATTTGTGGAACCTTTGAAACTCTGCAGTCCGGCAGTCAAATTAAAGTAAATTAGGTGTAAAATATGTGCACTATAAGATAATAATATTTTAAGTTTAATTGGTATTTGATAAAAATGTTTGACATTCATCCAATCACATCTTACAACAAACAGTTGTTGAAACATTTTAGAAACTAATACATCAGTGTCATTATGTTTTGGCTAAAATACAATTGTTGTACCTCTATTTTAACTCATTCACAATTTGATCCCCCATTTTTATGTCTATGTTTTTGGTCTCCAGTTTTCAAAATGTCTAACTCTTCATCCGTCTATGCATTTGATACTAAATTTTGATAATATGCTTATCGAGCAACCAAGTCCAGTGACATGGTTTACTGAGTCAACATTGTCAAAAGCAAATGCGTGCAGTGATACAATGGTTGAGAGAGTTTATGGCGTCTACCCTCACTTGCAGATCATGTAATGTACCCAGATTTTGGTGTTGTTCTATACTACTTGCTCTCCACATGACCTTAAAAAATCGAAGGACACCTTCACCTTGTGCTTTCCATGACCCACTCAGGGGCTGCAGCGAAAGCCAATTCCACCCCATCTCCTCCACTCTGTCAATTAAAAAAAATAACATCTTTGCCTATTATCTCTTTTCTTACAACACAATTATATAGTCGCAGCTGTCAAAACAAGTATCAACCAACAAATTATTTGAGTTTAGACACTACAGATACTTGTGGTTGTTAGTGTAAGTTTGATTGAGCATTTGAATAATTACATTTTGGTTTTTTCTAGATTACCTTTGAAAAATGGTGGGTAATTTACCCACCAACCAATGAAAATGAGCAATTTATTGGTGGGGTCAAGATAGTTGATGGATACCACCTAAAAAGGTGAATGTTCATTGGTTAAGGTAAATTACCCATCATTCTTCCATGGGTATTCTAGTTGCCACCATATATTTTAAATGGAATTTAATCTTGTAAAATCGATTCATCACAATTGATTTAAAAGTAGCTTAGGTTCCATACTAGTAAATTATCCACTGCTTATTTGGCTTCATATATTGCATCAACGGACAAGACAATTACAGTGAAAACAAGGCACTTTGTTTTGTCTGAAGAGATACTGAAGAAGTTGCTGCTAAAGGCATCCCCATGGCAAAGCAGCTACTAGAGATATGTAACAAGGCAGCGACATAAATGGCAATTGAAGCTTCCAAAGTTTGCATAAAGAGCTTACCACATGTATATGACCCACACCGTAGCCACGAAAGTAGCCAAATCAAGTATGGTGTGTATGCCATATTTCATGACAAAACTGCAACAGCTAAAATGATTCAGTAGCTTTTAATTGCTGGGATTTGAACGATAACCTTGTACACATCATTCAAAACTATTAGCAAAATAAAAACAAAAATGGAAACTGATTTATAAATGTCTCTTGATCCAATAACAAATTTTTGTTACGGAAATCTAGATTAAAATCTGAAGAAACCAATCTGAAAAATAAAAATTTCCCTTGCCCATGCTTTTTTTATGCAAATTAACTATTCAGAACTGAAAAGGATACATTCTTAACCTACTCAATTTACAAAGCTCGGGAAGGCCAAAGATAACAGATACCAGATACATGGCCACATGGACAGAGAGGTAAAAAAACTCACTTTTCTAATTATAGATAGACAGCAAACATTCACATTGGAAACCATTGCCGAATGCCGACTGTCAGACTACCAAACTACCTAACACACACTAACATGTATCGCCTCAAATAGAGGGCGAACACTACATCAGCAAGTTCCCTTTGGTTTTGGGGGGCAGCAAGACAAGTTCCCCCTATCAGAAAACAATCTAGGACGCACAGGGTAACTTGTTCTGCTCATGCCATGTGATTTTGAGTGGGAAACAAACAAGATATAGTTTTCTTTTGTTCTCATCTCACATTGTCTCTAATCAACAACAAATTCCCTTTCTTCCCAAAAAAAGAAGGCAGAACAAGAGCAATTGTACAATTACGCCAACAGACATGCACACAACTACTCGTTACATTAACATTTTTAAAAGCCTAAAAGAAAATTATCAATTCAGTAAGGAGTAATTCTAATTTCTCATATTTGCACAAGGTGTGAAAAAAATTATACCGGCTGAATTGTATCTCTGGTTTCAGCCAATCAATATCAACATTCTACAACAATCGTTTATCATACCACATTGAATAAAAAGAATATCTACCTAGGAAACAATAAAAAATGAAACAATATTACTAACTATGAAGCACCGACACATATACAGACATTGGACATGACACTGACACGTTAACACCAGTGGTACATTAAGAAAATGACCACATGGACATGTATCGGTCACGAGATACGCCCTTCAGTCTGAAGAGTCGGTGCTACATTAAGTTACTAGTCCCTAACTACTAAATAAACAAATAAACCTATGACTAAGTTATGCTGCTAACTTGGGTTCCCTGGAGATTTTCCTAGAAGGAAAAGGAACAGTCTTGAACTCATGCAACAATGACTTATGCAACAATTTATCAACTCTGGTAAGTCCTGTAAGACCAACATTATCAGGGTATTGTAAAATAGGATTATGCAAAGGATTCAATGCTTCCAAATTAGACCTCAACATCTTATCCTTCTTCAAAAAATCACCTTTTTTATCAAACCAATCACCCCAACCTTCTCTCAAAGGAGATACCTTCTTCCCAATTTTCAACAAAAGCGCATCCTCAATTCCCTTCACTTCCATCATCTTCATCCTCACATTCTCATCCACCGCAATATCATCAGAACCAAATGCTGTCTTCCCTTTATCCTCTGCAGTTATTTCAAAAATCTTCACTCCTTCGTTGGATTGATCCATTGTCATCATCATTGATTGTTTGCTGAATGATCTTCGAATTACACCTTCTACGTGGTAGAAGAAATAGCCGTAAGCTTTGTTGGTTTCTTCGATTGGTTCGTCGTCTTCTTCCGCGTCGTTTGTTGATTCTTGTGTTTGTTGTTCTTCAATTACGTCAAGTGCGTCGATTGTGTCTTCGCCGCCGGTGGTGTCTTCGTTTGAGGAATCGGAGAGGAGGGAGTCGTAGTTTACAGAGTGAGAGGGGAAGACGCGGTGAGTGTGGCTGCGGAGGAAGGAGAGGGTTGTTAAGAGAAGAAGTGCTGAAACGACGGCGCATAAAAGGCCGCCGTAACGGGGGCGTCGCCGGGATCGGAGATTTGGAAGCATCTTCGTCGGCGAGGAAAATTCTGTTGCTGTTTTGTTTATCAATGCAGATTGAAATTGAAATTGAAATAGATGTTATTTGAACGTCGATGGGGCCCACTTCTGTAACAAACGTGGATCCGGATCTCGTGTTTTGCTCCATATTGCTAAGACACCTCAAATAATTAAAAAAGATAAAATTTGTTTGATAAGATTATTTTTCAAGACTTCTTTTTTTAAACTTTATTTTCTTATTTTATACGAAAATGAAATGCAAGCGGATAACAAGTTATACGGTTAAATTTTTTAAATGGTAAAATCAATCATTTAAATACAACATCAATAGATCTATGAGATAAAACATTGTTTGTACATGACCCTTTGAATTTTTTGTAGAATGTCATCAACTTTTAATGTAACGAAGACAAAAGTGTTTGACATAAACGTCCCTCAAAAAAATAAATGGTATAAAACATTTTGATTAACCGAATGTGTTTTATCATGTTTAACTCTTTTGCTTGAAGTGGCTTTGAGGCTACCATAATAAAAATTCTACCTCAATTCCACAAACGAGGAGACCCCAATATAGTCTAAATATGCATGTTTCGCACCTACCAATCTGTACACTAGAACATATGTTAGCATAAGTGTCGATTTTTCATTTTGTGGGTCGGTCAAGAAGTTTAAAGTGTCTCCTTCTTCATGAACACTCTCGTCCGCCTAAAAATATAAAAAATGACATCTCTAACCAAGTCATGTCTGTATTTGAAGCCGAAAAGCTTCTTACAAAGAATTGCATGCACCCCAAAGGTATCATTGGTGACGGATATAGAAATTTTGATTTACGGGGACAAAATTTTATACGAAAGATATTTATATAAAAGTTTTTGCAATGCAAAAGAAATAAAATAATAATCATTTTTTTGGTTGTGAAAATAATAACATCATTATCGTTGGGCAAAATACTTGAGATTATAATATTATATATTAGAAGTATTAATGACTCCTTAACATTTACACCCACCGGTCATTATTATAAATAAAACTTTGCATTTTAGATTTTTTCATTAAATGATGTATCTGGTCTATAATAAAGACAATATACATCATTAATTGAATGAATCTAAAATGTAAAGTTTTGCTTATAATAGTGACTAGAGGGTGTACAAATTAAAGTTGTTGTTTACATGTCTTTATATTTAAAAAAAATACGGTAAATATCATTTAAAATTCATCTCAAATGCATTTAAGGATTGGATTTTATAAAATTCATGAGAGAAACTCTTTTTATAGTAGTATAAATTTTCATTTAATGAGGGTGATCTATTTTTTTTTAAGAGGGGGCAATAATTAAAATATAAAAAATTTAACACACAAAAATTAGTGGGGTAGTTGCCCCCAATCCACTATTGGTGGATCTGTGCCTGAGTATCATGCACCCTTACAAAAAACAGTACACACCTCGTCAATTGAAAATATGTTGGCTTAAACTCGTCAATAGAGATGACTAGGAAAAAAAATCTTGAGCATGTGATACTTGCAAACATTCAAAAACTTATTTATGTCTTGTGGCCATGTCAAACTTCACTTACATATCCTAAATATTTTTACTAAAACATACACTCATCAAAACATGTTGTGTTTTAAGAGGGACAGTGTCTTTACTAATAAAACTGATAAAGTCAAAAATATGAAATCATGCCACGAAGACCATCCTAAACACGATCAAGATCAAAATCATAGTTCATATCACACATTTTAAAACTAAAAAAATCAAAATAGGTATTAGTTATTTTTAAAAGATAAAGAGGTAAAACACAAGCAAAGAAAAGACATAAGTAGTACTAATTGATTCATTAAACCATGTATGTTCTAATGTTAAAAACACATATTTTAATGGGGGAAAAAAGTAATTGAGATATCATTTCTCTTCCCTTAAACCAACTATTACTAGTATGTGAGTGACCACAAAGTTACAAAGTTTATCAACTCTTTTCATACATGAACTTGAAAGCCTTGAGCACCTCCTTCTACTGCGATACCATTTGAAATGTCACCATTAGGAATAGTCCTACAAGAACCAAGAGGCAACTTTAAGACAACATATTCTTCATCATCCCAAACTGAAACTTCTTTTGGTAGGTTGATAGAGACACTATAATAGAGTAAACATGCCAAGATAGGTCCAACCCAAAAAACCCAATGTCCATTCCATAATGAGCCTCCATGAAGCAACGCCGCGCCTAAGCATCTTGCTGGGTTAAGACCAACACCAGCATAACCGGTCCGACCTGATACGGTTATAGACAAAAATACTGCCAATGCCATGGACCCAGCTACCACCAAGCATACCATTGGCAAACCCAAATTCTTCGACCTTTTTTTGTCAAAAGCCAATGTGACACCCAAAAAGAGTACCAAAAATGTGCAAGAGAATTCCAATAACAAAGCTTCATGCTGATTAATACTAGAATTGAGTCCTTTGTCACCAAGGGCACAACCCCCTAATGAATATGTGTTTATTAATTTTGGATCCATCACACAGTTTAGTATATAGAAACCAATTATTGAGCCAATGCATTGTGCCAACACGTAAAGGAGTGCACGAGAAATAGTGACAAAGCCTTTTAGAACAGCTATGAATGTGAAAACAGGACTCATGTGGCCACCAGATAGAGGAACTGTCACAATTAGGAACAAAAAAGCTATGATGAAGACTGCAAAGGGAATAATAAGCTTAGGATCGAGTTCTTGTGAGTCCAAGCATGCAATAATGGAGGCAGAGAAGGTGACCATTAGAGAGGCAGTTGCCACTAATTCTATCAAAGCTGCCTTCCATGTCTAACAGAGAAGAAAAAAAAGAGTAGAAAAGAGTGTATTCAAATAAACCAGTCATTTGACTTATAAACTAAATCTCTTTCTCCAATATGGTATTTGAATTATATAAATATAATAAGTAGTCCCTAAACTATTTTCAGTTCATCAAAATAATTAAGGGACTAACTTGACGAACTATAGTTTAAAAACTACTTATTATACTTTTTTGTGGTGTATATGTCATAACATGCAAATTTATATGCACAATCTTAATTAATTTTAAATATTTATTGAAATATTTTCAATGACTATTTTATTTTAGGCTTAATAGTAGTTTTGGCCCTTTAAGTATCAGAAAATTGCGATTTTGGCCCACTAACAAAATAAAATACAATCTAGCCTCATAAGTTCTGCCCCTCTTGCAGTTTTGGCCTCCATGTCAATTTTGACCAATTCAACGCTGACGTAGATCCACGTGTGTAATTTTCAATTTAAAAAAATAATTAAAATGCCACGTGTGTAATGCTTTAATTAAAAAAATATTTTTATTTTTTATTTTTTTAATTAAAAATATTAAAAAGTAATTTAAAAAAACAAAAATAATTAAAGCATTACACACGTGGCTCGTCATCGTTGAATTGGTCAAAATTGGTTTGAGGGTCAAAACTGCAAAAGGGGCTGTACTCGGAGGTTTATTTTGTTACGGGGACAAAATCGCAACTTACTCATACTTAGACGGCCAAAACTGTTATTAAGCATTTATTTTATAAAACAAAAACAGTGTGTAAAATGACTGAAATTCATATTTAATTATTAATTACCTCAGGGCTAAAAAATTCATGCACGCCAAGAGAAGCCCGAAACTTCCCTTTTAAAGGGGTTTTAGGTCCCAAACAAATTTTCTCGCAAGTTTGAAATGACATAGAAAGATTTTCATCAGCTACTCGTGAGTTTGTTGAATTCATGGGTTCTATATACTTAAGATTGTATAAGGATTTTTTTTTATGATCAAGAAAAATAATAAAGATAATTATTTGGTATTGTTGTGATTGATAGTTGATAACAACCCTTGACTCTTGAGGATTAGGTGATTGACTAAGTGGTGACTAGAAAATGCTATTTATAGTGCAATGACGACGTTAATTGCTATGTACATTAACTAATTTTTTTGTTGTTGTTGAAGGAATGAACATTAACTTAATAGAATGATGGAATGTAACTGCGTGAATTACTAAAAAATGTAGAAAGGTTTTGAGCTTACTCAATAGTCATTTTCCTGCAAAACAAAGAGAAAAATCTCTAGTTTTTGTGAACTTATTCAAATTGAACAATGCCAATTTTTGGACCTTTGTAACTCTGCAGTCCGGCATTCAAATTAAAGTAAACTAGTTTTCAAAGGTAAAATGTATATAGAATACTATTGTTGTTTTTTTTACAATTAAGAGACTAATGCTGTGAGTTTAATTTGTATAGCATAAAGAAAGGTCCAAAAATGTATATAAGGTAAATGTATATGAGATACTAATGATTTTGCCTATATGTGAAGAGCTGTTCAGACAAAATTATCTTGAATTGGGTAAATGTGTGGAAGTATTTGAATAGAACCCATAACCCATGTAATTGTGTATTTATGTTTTTACTTTAATTTTTAAAATTAAACACGGGTGAGAGAGCTGCTCATGTCTCTCTGCATGAGAAACTTGTTCTTTGGAATTTAAACATGCAAGGCCATTTTTTTTGTTACTAGTAAATGATCTAATGTTATTTTGGATTGGTGTTTCATAAATTTGCAAGACAGATACAGTGAAAACAAGGTATGTGTAGTTATGTCTGAGGAAATACTGAAGAAGTATACCCTGAACATTTTGTTAAAGGCATCCCACTGCAAAGCAGCTGCTAAAGATAGTATGTAACCTGTTTCATTCTTTCAATTTAGAACCTGTTTCTTATAGATTTAAAAATAATAATAATTATTGTATTTCGAAAAATGGATTTTTTGAAAACTTACTCAAATATAGTATAAGTTATTTCAAACGTAATAAGTTAAAAGAGAAATTTTGACATTCACTAACTTTAATATTTAATATTTTGAAAACTTTAATATTTAATATTCAAAAATATATCTTTCAAAAATTATTTTCATGAAAAACTATTTGAAATAGCTTCTTACATTCTTTAACGGCTGATTTACATTCTCTGTCTAAGCTTCATACTAGTATCCAATGGCAGAAATCTAGAATTACTTGGTTAAAAGAGGCTGACGCTAACTCAAAAATTTTCCACGGTGTTATGTCCTCTAGAAGAAGAGTGAATTATATTGTTTCACTCTCAGTGAATGGTAATCAAATTGAAGGTGTATCTGATAAATTGGGAGGGGAACTAGGAAAATATCTTGGATAAATTGGGACACTATTTGTTGCAAACAAGAGGATGGAGGTTTGGGGGTAAGGAGGATTAGGGAGTTTAATTTATCTTTAATTGGCAAATGGTGTTGAAGATTAAGGGAGGAAAAAGGTAGTTTGTGGTATAGAGTTTTAGTTGCGAGGTATGGCGAGGACGATGGGAATATTAATGATGGGGGGAGCACAACCTCGACGTGGTGGCGAAACTTGCTTAGTATTAAGGAGGGCGTTGGTGAGGGGGATGGCAGTTGGTTTGACGATGACATTCAGAGAGAGGTGGGGGATGGAGTAGGTACTTTATTTTGTTGGGATGCTTGGTTGGAGGGAGGTACTTTGGAGAGTAGATATTGTCTTCTTTTTTATCTTTCTATTAACAAAACGGTAAATGTATCAGATATGTATTTGTTAGGTTGGGGAGGGAGGTAATGCTTGGAGATGGAGGAGAAGATTGTTGGCTTGGAAGGAAGAGTTGGTGCGTGAGTGTTTTTTTCTTTTATCGCCCATTGTTTTGTAGGCTAATATGAAGGACAGGTGGATTTGGAAACTTCATGTCTCTTCCAAACACAATGTTACTAGTGTTTACAACCTTCTGGCTTCAAGGGATGCCTCTTTACCTCGTGTTCATACTACGTTTTTTGGGCATAAGGAGGTTCCTTTAAAAGTCAACATCTTTGTTTGGCGGCTACTTCACAACTTTTTACCTACAACTGACAACTTAATTAGGAGAAGTGTTCTTCAACCGAACACTCATATTATTGTTCAAGTGGTTAGGCTTTGTTACAATCAAACCAACTCATGTTAAAGATCACTTACTTCAATTCAGATCGCTGAGCGGTTTCTCTAAAAACATATGCAACACTTTCTACTTGATTTGGTTCTCTCTTCCTTTTTAGCTTCTTAAAAAAAATAGCTTCTTGTTTTAGAGATTTTTTAAAATTTTATCATCAAAAAAAACCATACTTAAATGATGAAATGTTTAAAATGACTTTTAAAGATAAGTTGTTTAAACCAATTTCTCATTTGAAGTTTTTTTAATAAAAATCTTTGTTAAATATTATAACAAAAATATGAAACACTATAAAAGATCTATTTTTTAAAAAAAAGTTATAACAAACCGCCGTAAAAGCATCGGATTTTTAATTATCTTTTTGGTGGGTTAATTAGTTTAATGCGGTTTTTATTTTAATCAATATAATTTAAAGTATAATCTCTTGTAATGTCTATTTTTATTTAGGCCAAACTTGAATTACTAATTGTTGGTGACTAAGTACTAAAAAATCTATTTTTAAAAAAAAAGTTATAACAAACCGCCGTAAAAGCATCGGATTTTTAATTATCGTTTTGGTGGGTTAATTAGTTTAATGCGGTTTTTATTTTAATCAATATAATTTAAAGCATAATCTCTTGTAATGTCTATTTTTATTTAGGCCAAACTTGAATTACTAATTGTTGGTAACTAAGTAGAGTTTTCTATTCCCCTCAAAAAAGAACTTGAGTTTTCTATGAAATAAATTTCTTCTTTTGGACTTCTAAACAAGTGCCCCAAAGACACATGTTAGCATTTCCCTAATTAAAATAGTGTATTGATGTGGTTTGTCAATTTCTTCTTAATCTAACCAATCAATTGGGTTCAAGTGGTTAATGAGTTGCACCAAGGATGAATTGGGTTCAACTGGAGGGTTGATACCAAAAAAATTCTTCCTAATGTTCTACAACTTAATATCCCTTTTTTTTTTTTGAAAAAAAAAAGTCATAATTTGAGCTCAATTTCTTAGCAAACATTTTTCACACTTTGAAAAGTTTAGAGTGTTACAAGGTTAGACTATATCAGTCCACAATCCACTAAGTAACAAATCTATTCAGATGTAGACATTTGTTTCCATATCAAGCCGGTATATACCGGTCCATAATCTGGTAAGACCTACGTCATTGTAATTTTGTAACACTATTGTACTGTAATGTAAATGAATCATATATTATAGATAGGTTTTTGCAATGATCGAACTATTGGTTTTATCACGTTAAGAAAATTTTACCTTATACCTCACACTTATACAATTATTCCTACTAGACTCTAACCCGTGTGATGCACGGATTTTTCGTTGCGATAGACTGCAATTCATATGTATTTTAAATTCAGTAACATATTTAACTATGATCATTATTATTGTGAACAATAAAAGAAAAGAGGAAAAATGATCAATTCATAGAATTTGGAGAGAAGGAAAAGAATCTAAAAATCATGATGGATCTTCTGATAACTTAGAATTATGTATTTCAATATAAGTAATGTAGTCCGTGCAACCAAAGTTTGTTTGAACCAATATTTACGAACAAAAAATGATAAATGACAGTTTATGGAAAGTGGAAAAGGTGGGGGGTGCAACCAA
>Ga0315915_1000630_pt1 | contig 38097 bp, 20 predicted proteins | sample MpolbnodulesMG_FD_207738 | JGI IMG/M metagenome (GOLD analysis project Ga0315915, IMG submission 207738) | Medicago polymorpha root nodule microbial communities from Los Angeles, California, United States - branched nodules | ecosystem: Host-associated > Plants > Roots > Nodule | place: USA...
CTATTCCGCTGTTATGTTTTGATATTTTATCAAGTTGTTTTAATTAAATAGTATTTTATCCTATTTAAGAAATTTTGAAAAGTAGTGTGACATGTCCGTTCGTGTTTAACTCTGATTATTTATTATTATTATTATTAAGTTTGGGATAACGGGTTGTTATAGGTATTACAAAGAAGGATGTAATGGGGATTTAAGAAATCGTAATCATTATGATTCAAAGTTTTTTATTTTCAATTGCAATCAACTCTTAAAAATTTCCCAATTTACTGTTAAGTTTGATTAAATTGTTGAGTAGAAACAACAATTTATTTTTGTGGAGACGAATCTTTATACATGTTATTATTTGACAACACATATGATACACTTACCGAACGTCCATCGTGTGTGTCTATATATATATATATATATATATATATATATTTCAACAACTTACAAATTTCATCTTGAAAGTTTTAATCAAATTTAGACATGAGGAAGTTTAAGTAATAGACATCTTAAAAAAGTAAGATGTTTAAAAAAATGTTAATTTGTTAAAATAATCCACCATAATAAAGGTATGTCGAAAAACAAAAAATTCATTGTCTCTTCATCACACACACACACATATTAGTAATCAATGCATCCATTAAGTTTATGAGTTCTCTTGCTTAAATATTTCTAAAAACTCATTTTATCATCAAATATGGGAGTAAAACTATTGTGAAAAACACATACTACAACATTTGAATTTTCCCCTCCATCATGGTATCTGATGGTTATGAGTTTTTCATCAATATCTGTTTGTATTTATATGACTAAAATTATAACTAAAATATATTAGAAAAATATTTCTCCAATAAACTATAAATAGTTGCAAGCGATTTTCATTTACCGTGCTAATTTGGAATTACATAGTAGAAGTCTCATCATCATCATCATTCTTGGAGTCCTCATACTTGGAATCACACTCAATTAGTAGAGGGCGATGATCCGAACGACTAGTTGGTAATGCCTCCATGTGTATTTTACCAAAATATTTGTCCCATCCTTTTTGATAAAATACTCTATCTAACCAATTTGCATTTGCATTGGAATAAAAAGTATATTTCGTGTTCAAGAAAGAAAGTTCGTTAAGATTCAAATTATCCCTCCATTCTTTTATATCCGCCATCCCACTATCACCACGAGTAGACACTTTTTTTTTATGTGGTTAAGTTCTATAATTGATTAAAAACCCCAAATACCATCAAAGGATATAAAAAAATTTACCCAAGTTTTATAATATTTTCATATAATTTCTTTCTTTCATCGGGTTTAAGAGAAGCATAAACAAGAATAAATGAGACGCCAACAAAATTACATTTATGTGTAATTTACCTTGAATCATCATTCCTCTATTGCCATCATTATCCTTTTCGGTGTTTTCGTGTGTAAAGTAATGGTTATCCCAATTAAAAACCATTCCACCACTCTTTGTTTTCGCTGGAATTTCTTCGTATGTTATAATGACATATCTTTTTCTTTCCACCATTTAGAGAGCAATGTCTTTGAGAAGTCGGTGTGTTTGGTTTCTACCAAACCAATAATACAGGGTTTAGTTTTACAATAAAGTTCTATCAATTGAAAGACTTTTCCATTTGAACAAACTTCTCTAATGTTCCAACATAAAATGTCCATTGTTGCATCGTTATGAATTATTGTTGAATGTACAAAATGGTACCTAAGCGACATTTTTGAATTGATTACGTGACAAAATAAATGATTGTATTGAAGTAAGGCGACAGTAGTATTTGTATCATGTATAATTAATTGTAAACAATTAAAATTTAAAATTAAAACTAAAATAGTCTATGATCAATTAAAATGATTTAAAGTATACTTTACCAATAATTTCTGCATGGAGCACAATTTCATACGCTTCTTCGTATAAATAAGAATCATCATCGAACAACTAGCTCCAAATCATCTTAAAAAAAGATATTTAGTGAGATGTTTACGACCTTAGTTGTTTCAGGAAACATCGGTATGTTACATATCTTTCCTTTGTTTGAACCTTTAAATGTTACTTTCATACTCAATATTTTTTTTCAAACTTCATTAATTTATTAACCACTCATCAACCGCTCATCAATCTTTTTTTGTTAAGAATATATGATACTAATATTAATGTGTGGTACGAATATGTAAAAAAGCTAGAAAAATGAAACTTTTAGTACGCACAAAAGTTTGAATCAAAATGTTTGGTTCAATTCAATTCAAATTAAGTATGAGAGAGAACACAATGATCATTTGAAGTAATATACACGATGTACTATTTCTATCTAATATATGCAATCAGCCAATAATATATATATATAGATATATAAAGTACAGAATTTTTGTTATGTCATATGTCACTTTCATAATATTTTAGTTTTTTTTACTTCAAATTCGATCAAAAAGATATCTCAATGATTGTATTGTTGAATTTTGACCCCCAAGACCTTAAAATATTAAGTATATGAGTTCTCTCGTTTAAATATTGCTAAAGACTCATTTTTTTTCCCATCAAATGTTGGACTTATAACTCATCTCACACTTGCAACAATATTAACATGAATATATTTATTCTAGAGTTGATAAAAACTATTTAGAAAAACATATACTGTAACATTTTAATTTTCGCCTTCATCATGGTATCTGATGATTATGAGTTTTTCATCAACATCTGTTTGAATTGGTACGACTAAAACCATAACTAAAATATATTAGAAAAACATTTCTCCAATAAACTATAACTATTTATAGTATATAATTATTTGATGATGAAATTAAAAAAAAGTAAATTTATAAGAAATCACTTGAAACATATTAAGTCGTATATAATTGAGAAAAACATTAGACTTGCAAGTTAATTTCAATATTGTGTTTCTTACATGAATCAAATTAAATTTGTGAATTGATTATGTGATAAAATAAATGATTGTATTGAAGTAAGACATCAACAATATCTTTACCATGTATAATTAATTGTAAAAAAAATTAAAATTTAAAATGAAAACTAAAATAGTCTATGATCAATTAAATTGATTTAAAGTAAATGTTACCAATGATTTCTGCATGGAGCAGAATTTCATACGCATGTTTGCAGAATAAGAATCATCATTGAACAAGTAGCTCCAAATCATTTAAAGAAAAGATATTTAGTGAGTTGTTTACAACATGTTAGATAAACAAGATCTTGCGTCGTTACTAGGATATAGCTACTTTGTTAAACGTCGTGAACATAAATCTAAATTTGTTATTGAATAAGGAGTTAATATTACAAACAAGGATGTAAGAGGATTTAAGAAATCGTAATCATTCGTCATCATTATGATTCAAAGTTTTTTATTTTCAACTGCAACCAACTCTTAAAAACCTCTCAATCAACTGTTAAGTTTGGTGAGTAGGAACAACAATTTTGTGGGGACGGATCTTTATAAATATTATTATTTGACAACACATCTGATACACTTACCGAACGTCCATCATGTGTTTGTGTGTGTCTATATATATTAAGATTTTTTTTGTCTCGTATTGCTTTAATATTTGTTCACAATAGTTTTTAGTTCAGTTCAGATTCACTCGGCGAGAGAATACAATGATTATGTTGTTGTATTGTAGACTATGTATTATTTTCAATTTATGATGTCAATCAATAGTGAGTGTGTGTGATTATTAGTTATTTAGTCGATAAAGTATTTTATATTACATGTCACCTTTATATTTATTGAGAATATATTTTAGTCCACTTCAAATTCAGTCGGTATCCATCTATTGTGTAAATGAGACGCCAACAGAATTACCTTATTTGTGTAATTAGCCTTGAATCATCATCCATCTATTGTCATCTGTATCCTTTTCAGTGTTTTTGTGCGTAAAGTAACGGTTATCCCAACCGAAAACCATCCCACCACTCTTTGCTTTCACTGGAATTTCTTTGTATGCCATAAATGACATGGCTTTTTCTTTCCACCATTTAGAGAGCAATGTCTTTGAGAAATCAATGGGTTTGGTTTCTACCAAGCCATCGATACAAGGTTGAGTTTTACGATAAAGTTCTTTCAATTGAAAGGTTTCCCCATCAAAACAAACCCCTATAATGTTCCAACATAAAAAATGCATTGTTGCGCCGTTGTAAATTGTTATTGAATGTAGAAAAGGGTACCTAGTTTAAATACATGATAACAAGTGAATGTCCTCACCTTTGAGTTTATGTGCATGACAAAGGATGCTATCGTTCGAGAAAGTTTAGACAAACGACAATGAGAAGTAATAATGAAATTAGAAACATTAAGTTGTACTTTTTTTTTTTTGAAGAGGCTAAATTAACCCATATAAATTGGCGCCGATGAGAATCGAATTTGAGATTTTGAGAAGGAGCATACTCTCATGTCTCATGTGAATACCACCAGGCCAACAAAAAGATATACATGTTAGAAGAAAAAGAAAAAATCACAAAGGAGAAGATAGAAGATATGGGATGGTAGCTTCGTCCGTAGATGAACTAAGAAGAATGAGTAAGTTTTTGTTTTGAGAAAGAGTAGAATGAATAGTCATGTTTAATAATTATGAATTACGTTCCATTCAGTTTTTTCTCCTTATACCAAATAATGTTTCACTTATTTTAATAGTCACAATCAAACATCAACTACTCCCTTATCAATAGTTAGATATTACATTTTTGTTCTGGTGAGATATTTATATTTTTTTAAAATCCAAGCCATAAATATAGATGTATGTATAACACCTCGCAACTGGCAATATATTCGTATATGAGTGCAATGTCAAATGCAAATGTTCATTGTGATTTGATAGGTAATATGTTATATTATGTTATGCAGGTCATGAGTGTCTTCCTTTAACCATTATTTATTATTCCTTTAATCGAATCTCAACCGAAACAAAAGTTATTATGAATATATATATATATATATATATATATATATATATATGTATGTATATATATGAAAGAAACATGTGGTATAAAAAAATCGTCCTATATATATGTGTATATATTACTGATTGATTTTGTAAATTAAAAATAGTATATAACGTACAATACAACAACATAATCTTTGAGCTCTATCTCCGACTGAATTTGGACTGAATTAAAAACTATCGTGAATAAATATAAAAATACAAAACTTTACTATACTTAAACACACACATCATTATTTGATTGATATCATAAATTGACAAAAGTAAGTTGTGTACAATACAAAGAATACAATCATTGAGTTATCCCTATTGTGTCTTAGCCGAGTTGGGTTGATTAAAATGAAAATCAAATTTAGCCGGCTATCCAACCCAACCTAGTATTTGTGGGTAGGATTGAGCAGATTAAGTGAGATGACCCAATTCATATACACACCCTTAGGTTTGGCCTAGTAGGAGAAAAATTAGTTTTCTCACATTCCAACCTTCTCGCACGCCCTATTTAAGATTCTATAATCCAAAACATTGAGGATTTTTGAACTATTTTATGCTTTTGAAATGTATAATCCGAAGTCCTTCATGGACGCGAAAAACCAACAAGGTAAGATAAAAAAAGGCTAAAGTGCATTTTTCCCCCTAACTTTCAAAAAGTTGCGATTTTGATCCCTATGTACAAAACTTACAATTTTGGCCCCCTAAGAATTAGCCCCTTTACATATTTGGTCCTTTTTCCCAATTTTGATTGGTCAATGCCTACGTGGCATGCCACGTGTGTAAATATTCAATTAAAAATAAAATAAAAAACATAGAATCATTTTTTAAATTAATTTAATGAAAAATGAAATTAAAAAAATAAAAAATAAAACCCAAATCTTAATCTTCATCTTCATTTCATCTCATTAGTCCCAATCCAATCTAGAAAAGAAAAAAAATTAACAATTAAACTAAAACAACAAATTTATTATAACAAGCAAGAATCAAAATATTTCATGCCATCTGCAGATAGGCACCATGGAACCAAGGCAATATTGCATACCCACCAAGACACACCAGCATTCTGTATCTCTCAATCCTACTAGTAGCAACAAACTCCTCCCTCCACAAACCCTAATAGAAGACTCGAACTACCTATCACAAAATCTTATGACACTTCACCACTTTTGGGTCATCAACATTTCGCAAGATCTGGATTTCGCGATGGATTTGATGACGAACAGATTCGTCGTGATGTCCGTGAACAGTTGCTTTTGTGAACTACTTTGTAAACAGTTCCTTCGTTTTTGCTTCCAATCTAGTTCAATCTTTCAAGCTTGGAAAACGGAAACACTAATTGTTGACTCGCTCCTCTGCTTCCGCTACCGCTTCCGTTTCTGACAAAGGATTCAGTTCAAACAGCAGGAAAAAACCCAGAGAAACCAAAATATCACACCCAAAAAAGCAAATTCATGGAAAACGATTATAAGAGAAAAGGAATGATGAAATGATATACGTTATTGATAATATTGAGAGCTTCGCGAGTGGCTTGGTGTTCTCATCCACCATCGCAAGTGATGAAAAAACCTTGCACGCGGGTTTAATGGATACGAACCCTTTTTCACTGGTTTCTGCAAAAATTAATGGAAAAACAGATTCAGAAAACAAATAAAATGATAGAAAGATTGAAATTGAAAGAAGAGGTGAGGTGAAGGAGAAGATATGTTGTCAGGAAGATAGTGTTTTCTCTTCTTTTAATTTTAATTTTAAATTTTTTTCCTTATTTTTTTATTTTAGTTTTTCAACTATTTAATTTAAAAAAGGATTATATGATTTTTTTTAATTCAATAATTACACACGTGGCATGCCACGTAGGCATTGACCGATCAAAATTGAGAAAAAGGACCAAATATGCAAAGGGCTAATTCTTGGGTGGTCAAAATTGTAGTTTTTGTACATAGGAGGCCAAAATCGCAACTTTTTAAAAGTTAGGGGGGAAAATGCACTTTAGCCGTAAAAAAATTCTCTTAGGAGAATTTGAACGGATTGGGCCTTGGCCTTTTGACGGGTTTTACAAAGTCCAGTCTAGAAAAATATTCTACGGCCTTAATCATAAAGTTTAGTGATATATCTGCTTATATGGCATGTCTTCTTTTATATTGTGGTTTCTCTTAAATTATTCATCCCATGTTGCCAATTGGTATAAGAAAATCATCCCATAAATAAATGTCGTGGAGGAAATCAATTGATTTGTTGCCCATCTTAACTCATCAATGCGCCATTGAGCTATTCAGGGAACTTGTCCAAGTATGTTGACTCATAAGAAGGGTCAAATTGCTTGAACATAGAACTCGATCTCGACCCTGGAGGGTACATAACTCCTCAAGTTTCGGGGTCTAATTGGTGAAAGTGCTCAAAAATAGAATTTGTATAATAGGAAAAAAAAAAAATCCAAATTTCACATTACTTTATTTACAAGTCTGGAAATGTAAAATTTGATATTTTTTCCCATATAATAATATTAAATGATAAAATAGTCATTTTCCTTCAATGGTTGAGTTTGAAAAGGATCAAGGTGCTCCAACTTAAAACTCCTCTACAAACATATAAGAGGGATGCTCAAAGCATAGAACTCGGTTAGGAGAGTACAAAAAGGCCTTTTTTCTTCATAAAATCAATTCATCAGAAGTTACCATGTTCTATGTTTACATGAACAAGCTAACTATATGTTTGGTTTAAATTTTGGAGAGTCAAAAGAGATTATTGAGGTCGTAGATTTGATTTTATCATGTTTGGATGATTTTAAAGATAATTGATTTTGCTTGTAGAATTGATTTCACTTGCAGCTAGAATTTGTAGTTTTTGCCTTCTATAATTGATTTCAACCTTAAATTTATAGTAAGCTCCATTTTAACATAAATTCATTCAAACATAAATCATTTACATTCAACTCACTTTTACCCAGAATCAATTGTACGAAATCAATTCACTGTAAAACCCAATTCCTATCACATGAGAACCGGACATACACAAAAATGAAAGGTGTATTCTTGGAAATCAATTGATCTGTTCCCCGTCTTAACTCATTTTAACTACTTAAACAATTTCTAAAGACACTTGATAGCATTTTCTTTAAATGTTTTAGAGAAAATTAGAATATACTACTAATAACTGATAAAATAAATAGCCGTAATCCTTCAAGGGTTGAGTCTAAAAAGGATCAAGGTGCTCCAGCTTAAAAGCTCCTCTACAAACGTAAGCAGGATGCTAAAACCACACCAAAGATTAGTACATTTCGCAATCCAATTTAAGCCACACCATGCATGACAGCACAGAAGCTAAAGTAGCCTCAGCAAAGAGCATTCATTTCTCTCAGAAATCAACAACAACAATTATGGCCTTTAGTAAAAGCTTTCACAAGTCTGAACATTAAACTATCTTTTCTAAACAAAAAACAGTTTCCTTTCCTTGCAATGCAATTAAAGGTTATACAATGAATTGGAAGAGCACAAAAGTTTGATTGCCCGAGGAAGCATGTTAACAAACACACCTTTTACTTTTCACTCCCCCAATTCCCAAAAGTAAAGCCTCTGTCCCTTACCCACATCTCAAATAATTTAATAGTACATTCTGAATGCTGTTAAAGCATTTCTTATTACTCGAGAGGTGCACAACATAAAGGAGAGTAACTGGTAACTACCATTCCAACAACCAGCTAGGACAATTCCCACTAAAGAGAATCTATCAAGTTCCAACTCCTAAATCTTAACCGAAAGTCAGACGTATATACTTTCCATGTGGTATCCTCATCTTGCATTAAGTCATTTAAATGTATAGGAAAATGCTAATAGAGCTATATACAAGAATTTTGTTTAAAATTTGTATACACAAATTATTTTTTCAATATTAATTTTTTTACCTGTGTTCTTTAACGTGCATCTTAGGGTATAAGCCAGCAATATCCTAATTGTATATTTGGTATCACAGTGATCCGAACAAAATCAAGGTAGTTAAATAGCATGTGTTTGTTAGAGCAGTCTTTCATTGCCACCACGATGTGGTAAGTAAAACCTATAAAACAACGTTCAAGGGATATCTTCTGAAGGGTTTATAAACACAAAAGAAGTCGTTCGAAAGTTACAAACCAAACCACCGAGTGACCAAAGAGCAAAATTCACTATTAAGAGTCATGAGGAGACAAGAGTTTCAAAGTTTACAGCGCAACCAAACATTGATGAAGTGTAATTTTTGTAAAATCATGGTCACTTGTTATGATTTTACCGAACCCACCGCGGTATCAAACAAACACTAATCCCATTTAAAGGTACATGAGCGTACAATATTTAACGAAAATTATTGAACATTATAACTTATTAGAATGAAAAGAATTTCATTTATAAATATCCATCTTAGATAGACTAAGATATACAATAAATAAAGATATTATAGAATAATATAATATAAATCCATACATATTAGTATTCTAAAATGATAAACAATGTGAGACAAACAAATAAGGCTAACTTACAATACCAGGTATGATATTAAAAAGATGGATTAAACCTTTCTATATAACAAAAAAAAAAAAAAAAAACCCAAAAAGGTTAATTTAAGGGAGCCAAAAAAGAAAAGGTGATAGTAAATAATTACATAACATGTAACATGGTTAAAAAAAGTAACCTAATGAGAAGTTACTATGCTTTTCTTGGTAAAAAGATTACGTAGATTAAAAAGGTTACCCCCACTTCCTTCATCATGATGATGACACTCACCACCACCGTCACCACCACCGCGGTTAACGGCGGCGCCTCCACTCACACCAATAGCACTATTCTCATCACTTCTACAGCTCAAATGATGTCTATACCCAATACACATCGGAACATTCAAGCTCAAAACTTTAGCTTTTCCTCCACCACCACCGGAAACCAACTTGCTCCGGCGACTCACGGTGGCTTCTTTCTTCAACTCTTTCTCTGTGTTTAAACCTTGTTGCGTTTGTTGCTCTGAGTTTTTTCCACCACCGCGACGAACCTGCCATACTGGGCTATTCCGACCCACATGAACTCCGGCACGACCCGGACTACTGGGCCATTTTCTCGACTTTGATTCTCCGGCGGAGTTGCTACGAGAACACGGTGCACTGTTAACTTTCCGGGTCACCGGAGCTCCGGTAAAGAATTTGGGTCGGGTTGTATTTCCAGCAGACCTGCTTCGTGAAAATGGCCATATATTGATATTCAACTCTGCAGCAGAATTTGCACCGTTACCGGTTTTTCTCTCTTTCTTCTTCTCCTTATTCTTCTTTTCTTTCTCTTTCTCTTTCTCTTTCTCTTCTGCGTTGTTTTTCTCTCCTTTTCTGAAAATATCTTTCCACCGTTTTGAAGCTGAGAAAGTTGAAGAAGAAGAAGATTCTGTTATAACAGGTGAAGATTCGGGTTGAGAAGAATCGGGTTCTGGACCCGGTTCAAGATTTGGGTCTGAGTTTAGTGTTTGGGGTGGTGGGTCGGTTTTATTAGTGATGGTGGGGAGGAGGTGTAGGGGAAGAATAACACCGTCGACGAAAAGTTCGTCGGCGGTGTGAAGAGTTGGTTGAGGAAAAGATGGGTTTCGGAGCATCCAAAATTCAAATTCGGGTGAATTACAATTAGAATTAGTTCTATTTGGTGATAAAGTTTGAGGCTTTTGATTTGTGTCCATTGAGATTGGAGTGTTTGAGATGGAGAGAAAGGGGAATGAGGGGGTTTAATGGATATTGGGAAGGTGGGTGAGAGTGAAGAGAGAAAATGAAAATGAAAATGAAAATGAAAGTGAAAGGGACTTAACAAAGCAATAAATAAAAGGAGAATGAATAAAAAAGAAGAAAGGGATGGTATTGATTTTAAGAGAGGAAGTTGGGTAAGGATTGGGGGTCCATTAGGCTCCACGAAGATGGAATAGGAAGGAGACCATGTGCCTTACAAATTGGGTGGTACTAGTACTAGACAAAAGATTGTTTGTGGAGTTTTATTAGGAAAAAAAAGTAGGGTGTTTTTTTTATTAAAAATGTTTAATTGAGTTGCATTTTGAAGCATCGTCAAAATAGATAATTTGGATCCTCTAGTTTCAAGTCATTTTTCCATATAGTCATATTCTCTATTTTTGCAATTTGTTTTTATCTTTTTCTTGATCTTTTCTCCCTCTTTTCATATTCTTTTAAAAGATTAAAGAGATAAACGTAAATCATTGAATGAGAGATAACAAAAATCTGAGTTAAATGAATTGATTAAGATCCTAAAATAGATCATGATTACATTTTCACATGAGAATGTAATGTCTAGAGAAATTATCCTTATATAATCATTTTGGGATAATATTTGAGACAATTTTTTTTTAGGGAAAAAACAATAGAGAATACAACAAAAATCATTTTTCTAAAATTTGATGCCTTGCCATTGAAATTCATTCACCAAAATTTCTAATATATGTTTCTTTCATTTTAAATGATGAAAAATTATACTTTAATGTTCATGTGAAAATTATGGATATTGTTCCTCTCAATTTTTTTTTCCTTTAATGTTTTCTTTTTTTTTTTCTTTTCAAATTTCAATGCCATCTTTCCTTTATATTCACGCATTATTTTCTTAAGTTTTTCCCCACTTGAAAAGATCCTAATCCAAATATTGCATATGAAACATCCATTTTGAATCGGCTCAAAGATTAGAAAATGGATCCTCTCATGTAACACGAGGTTTCATTCAAATTCAACCGTTGCGAATGAGAAAGATATTTTTTTTTAGCAAAAAGTGAATATTAATGATTGAGATCTAAACACACGAGGAAATATGAAGAGAACAAACTGGAACAATCCTCTCCACAAACATCAAACTTAGATAACATTAACATAAAATCGACGTATAAGATAAAAAGGGTTAAAAATACTATTTTCTTTTTAAACATTCACTTTTTTATTAATTGAAATATGTATAAACTTCATAGCACTTCTTCCAATTAGATTCATAAAAATCAAATTCACATTTATAGAATATAAATCAAATTCTTATCAACCAGATCATGTCGTTGATTAAAGTGGGCTATTTACTTGGTGTGTCTATAAGTGTATGTCTATATGACATGTATGATGTATAATAACCTCATTATGCAGCTTTATGGTACTGTTCACCAATCACATCGTTAAAAACAAAAGATAATGGTGGATATGTGTGGGGTGCACATGCTAGTAAGAGAGAGTTTCATCTGCTTGTTATGAATTAATTAATTAAGATTAGGTACTGTACTACAGATTTAAAAGCTACTTGTACGTGCAATACAATATTCAGAAAAGCTCTGATCAAGAATTGGAGTGGCATCAGACAAAAGTTAATTACAATCGGAATGAATGAACACTTAAGCAATTAAATAAGTACTCAATAATTTGATATGTTATAGTATTTTTTTGAGGCAAAATATTTTTATACGACCTGGCATATACTAGTAGTATTTGTGTATGTATGGAATCATCATGGTATGTATTATAGCGCTGACCCTACGGAAAAATGTCAATTGTGACTACTTCAAGTCTTCAACAACATCACCGTCTTCTTAGGCTGCCACTACAAAAACATTAATTTAGTGTCAACTCCAAAGGTTGACGTTGACACATATCATTGCCTGCCTAGGATTGGTAATATGTGTAGTGTATGTTCTAATGAATGATTAATACTACTCATTTCATTTCAGTTACATTTATACACAAAAAATAACTTTTTAAATATATTGAATAGTTAATGTATTTAACGTATAAATGTGACCGAATACATTAATTATTTAATATATATAAAAAGTTGTTTTTGCTTATAAATATGATTGGAGGGAATACTTTATAAAGTTTAAACATGCATTCAAGGATAAATCACATATGATTAAATTTAAGTATATCCAAAAATTTCTTAAAATAATGAAAAATTAAGGACCGTAACTAGAGATTTGTCACAAAAAGAAGAAGTATTGACTAACAATCAAGTCTTATATCTCACTCAGAAGTTGATTTGAAACTAATTTTTTGGTGTGACTAAAATATTAGTGTGAAAAAAAAGTTGTCCAATGAAATAATAATTTTAGTAGTTTTGTTTGGATCTATTTTATTAGCTCAAGTTCATCTATAACCTTAACAATTATCAATTGGAATAAAATACATCAACATCTTTCTCTAACACTTCATCCTTATAAGCTTCCTTCATAGGAATTTTTTGGTGCGGCTATAACGACACCATGCCATAAGTTGGATCCGCCCATGATCCTACTAAATGGAGTTGGTACAAAAAAAAAGAAAAAAGAAGTGCAAATAGAGAATTTATTTTAAAAGTTACTATACACATTTTCAATATAATATTTTTTAAAAATGAATAAATTTCATCTATACAATTCTCTATCTTTTTTATTAATTAATTGTAGATAAAAGTATAATTGATAAATTATTAATTACTATTATTTTAAAATGTTGAGATGACATATATGTATAAATATCTTAAAATTTGGCACTTAAAAATGGGGTATGACAATATAATTGAAGATTCTTATGTTCATTATAATTTGTATGACGATAATCTAACTTTTAGGTGGCAAAATCTTTTTTACATGTGTTCTATGAAGTTTAAACTTTGATATTTATCACTTTTGAAACTTGACGTTCTCTAGACTAAGTTTGACTATTATATCAAATTGTGATCGGTTTATACGTAACCTCAACCAAAATACCCTGAGACTTGAATCTTGGTCAAATTCGTTTGTGGTTATCTGATCGGATATTATTTAATATTATCGTACGTCATTTGGATACGTCTCTTTCACTTCCTATTGATTAAACGACGTTAGTAAAGATAAATGGTAATAAATAGCTTACAAGTACTTTCTTTGGTATATGTCTAAGAGTACATGTTAATGAATCAAAACATTCTCTTACAAGTAGTATATTTAATTCATTTAAACTAAAAAAAAATCCATTGGAAAAAGTTTATGATTTCCTCTTCATAGTTTCACATAATAATTCACCATACTAACAACCACTTTCTAATCCATTTCAAAAATGACAATTGTAACATTATTTTCCCATTTTAGAACATTATACATGTGACTCAAAAGTTCTATCATGGTCGAATTACAACTAGCAAGATTACACAAAAACTTGTCATATATTTTCCCTTTCCCCTCCTAAACAATCTATCTAATATCTAACCTTTACACAATTGATACGTGGAGGTTGGTCCTTCACATTAATATATCAGGTTTCAACTCCTCCAAGTATATATAATTAGATGCAGGGACGATGCTTTATAAATGATCAAATTCACTTGACCACTCACATCACACTGTCGATGAAATTCAATAAATCTTAGATTTTATAACGAAAACTCATTGGTTGCTATAGTTCCACATATAGTGATGAATCATAAGAGCAAACCAGATAGGTCGTTGTTGTATACCTGTCTCAATTTAATTGATGATCGATAAACTAAAATTGAGCCACTCATGGCAAATCAAATGATATAGGTATAATTGTTTTATGACTATCAAGGATGATGTGATGAGTCAAGTCCCAATTGAGTGAGTATAAATGAAAACTCAATGTAGTATTAATTAAGTTATAAAGATCTTCCACCTAATAATAGACTAAAATTTTGGCTGAGCTTTTTCTTAGGAGCTTAAGTCATAATAACATATGCAAAACATATTAAAGCTGATCATTACATTGCGGACACATGTTAACAAAAATGTAAAGACAATTTAGTAACATGTATCTATTTCAAACCAACGCATTGGAAGCCAAGTGGTTGGAGGAAATGAACTTAAGTTAAAGTCAAATTGAGCCATAGTTTTCTAAGTTTGATTATTTATTTATGGGTCATGCTAGCTAACCAGTGTTTCAGGCAGCCTTACTGGTTAATGAAATCAAAAAAAAAAAAAAATTAAATTGAAAGTGACACTTTTTAAATTTTTAAATCATCGACCGAACAACTTTTAATTTAATAAAACCATATTTGATTCTTTAACCAGTGTCGTAGTTAACATTATACTTTATTTATAAAGCAACATGCATTTATTTACCTCAAAACAATTCCCCTAGAAACCAAAAACTCAACAAAACAAAAAACCAACACCATGCAAGTTGCGATACCAAATCTTGAAATAGACAATGATACGAATATGAATATTTCTTTCCTTAGTTGTAGGGATTTTGTTGATTTTATTTTTGCAATTATATTGAATCGATTATTTACAAGAAAATAGAGAACGGGAAGAGCTGATTAACACTAATGAATTGCAAGTAGTATCTTATCTTATATAATCATTTCAGATCATCAATGGTCAATACCATGAATCCATATCATCGTACAATGAAAATTTGAAAATGAGGCTACATAATTGTTAATGTTGACATTCGTCTCTATTATTACACATGATGCTCTGCTCAAAAGCTCTATTTCCATTTCCAATCTTAATCACATGCCATCAAGACTTTTGGCTTGTTCCTCTTTTTATGTCCCTCATTACTACCTTTTAAAAATGTCTTAATTACATAATAATCATCAACCACTAGCTAGCTAAATCCCCCTTTTCCTACATGGAAAACAGATAACTTGTAGCTCAATAAGCCCTTAAGATAGGTTGTCTCATAGTAGTTTATTTTTATTTGGGTTTGATTCTAAACATAACCTTAAATGACACTCTAATAATAATGATAAACATTAAAATGTTTGTACTTTTAAAAATAAAAATCAACTAAAAGAAAAAATAAATAAATTTATATATATTTAACTCCAAATGTTTGATATAGTTGTAAGAATACAAGTCTTATTTCAGGTTCGAACTCTGTTAGTGCTCTTGGAGAAAAGTATATGTAAATGTTGAGTTCTAAAGTCTTCTCTATTGGACTGAGTATCATCGATTAACCTAAATTAAGTTTATAAAAAACTATCTATATCCAAGTTAATTACTAACCACATAAAATAAGAATCTTGTATCCATGTTAATTGTACGCTTTCTTTTTTCTCCTTCTCAAACTCTAATGGTCACCGCTTTTTTTCTACTAGATCTATCGAAGAGATGTGATTTATGCTTAATTTTGGCTTGAAATCACTCTTACAAATGATTTTTTTCTTTCTCTTATGTTAAATAAATGATTTTTATAAATTTTTTTGTCTTCTTTCGTATGTCTTTATAATTTCATCGACTTTGCACAACATTGTTTGTTTGATTTTTTCGTCTTTGTGCGATTTTTCCGTCTTAGTGCATATCAACTTTGATTTAGCGTAGATCAAATCAATAACTATGATGTCTTCAATGTTATAGATTTGGAGACATGTGTATTTCAAACTCTTGAACATAGTTATATTTGTAGATTTATGTATTTTGTCGTTTTATATTATTAATATGGATGTTATGAGTTGTTCGCATGTTTAGACCATTCACAATGGTGAGTGCTTAACCTATTTAGCACCACATTAAAAAGACACTCCCATTGTGTAGTAAAGTATATGGGTGCCTATGGAGAAGGGTGGCTATGGAAGCACCCTCTCTCTCTCTTTTCATTTTTTGAGGACCTATTTAATAAATCTTAATAAATTAAATAATTTTTATTGAAATGTAATGATATAGAATTATTTGTGGGACCTATTTAATAATTTCTTTTGAGGTGCTAGGTTGGAGAAAATTGGTGCTTATTAAGTATTACCGTAAAATTAATGATAGGGACCCATATGACCTCTTTAAGCACCCAATTTAGGATGCTCTGTTGTGGATGATCTTATTCTTTTTGATTTTAACGACTATGAATTTATGTTGTATTCATATCCTCTGTCAACCGAAATGAATAAATATCATTTAATGACAAAAGAAATCTTGCATAAGTTATTATAGTTGGGGCATGATGAGAGAGTGGAACATAATTGAGAGGAAAACATGACGGGTATTACTGTTGGAAATTTCTTAGATTTCTGCTCTTCCTCCAGCACAAAACACTCGCGCCCTACAGCCATGCCTAAATGCCCATGTGCTAGTTAACTAGCGCAAGTGTAAAATAATACGCAAGTTAAGTTGAGTGGCGTGAGTTAAGTGGTGCATAGTGGCTTCTTTTTTAATTTATTTACTATTTTCAAATTATTTTATTTACTTTATTCTAAATTATTTGTTCACTTTATTCTAAATTATTTGTTCACTTTATTCTAAATTATTTATTTGCTATATTCTAATTTATTTATGTATTTAAAATAAATTCGAAATTAGAAATTAAATTCTAATTTATTTATGCACTTTAAATAAATTCGAAATTAGAAAATAAATTCGATTTTATTTATTCAATACATAATCATAAACATAAAATAAATGCAAATATTATTACAAATAAAAAACAAAATTAATAAATATAACTCTCGTTTTATTAATATCATTCAAACATTACAATAACTTATTTGAATTCACTAATCTACTTATTATCTTTTTACCCTCTTGGGATAAAAAATTATTTTTACCCTCTTCGGTATATAACAATAGCTTTTGGGGAAAATAGCGATTAGTCCTGTTGGGGAAAAAGACATCAAGATCCCTCGAGGTAAATTTAAATTTGGTTACTTTTATATTCCCATGATGATTCTTTTTACCCACGGTAAAAAGATTTTGAGAGTAAAAGGATGCAAACCTTATTTTACCTCAAGGGATGATGTCTTTTTCCTCAACTCGACCGACCACTATTTCCCCAAGAGCTACTGCTATATACCTAAAGGGGTATACAGAGCCTAGAGACTATAGAAGCAAAAAAGAAGAGAAAGAGGGGGAGAGAGTGGAGGGAGATAATGTGAGGAAAAGAAGAAGTTTGTGAGAGTATTTATAGGTAGGAATGATAGCCTAGTTTGTATCTACCATAAATGTGGTAAAAAAAACGTGTAAAAGTAGTTAAAAACGTGTAAATTGAATGTTGAAAACCTGACCAAAGACGAAAAAACGTTTGTTCTTCAGCTCTGACCACCGGCCAACGTGCGTGAGTTAACTCGCGCACAGGCCAGTGGTGCGTGACTTAAGTCACGCAGAGCTTATAAGGTGCGTGAGTTAAGTCACGAGTTAACTCATGCAGGAGTATATTTGAAAATCATGTTGGGCGCGAGCAAAACGTGCCGGGGGAAGAATAGAAATCAATTTCTTACTGTTGTGTTTGAAGGTGAGAACAAAAGCCCAAGGGTAAGTGGGCTGAACCTGAGACCCAGCAACCGGGAGGGCCCGGGCTAGTTGACAACGGAGGTGGGTCCCAAGGAAAGGACGTTACGTACTAATGGCTATAGGTGTGGCGTGTTCCTTGTGGGGACCTTGTAGCCTTAAAATTGAACATACAAAAATGAAATGAACGGAGTTGAGAATTGTTAATGGCGTTTTGTCTGGAGGCAAAATGTTACATGCATGTGGGTCCAAAAGAGACATTATTTTCATCGATGAATATAGCCCCACTTCATATCTAGCCAATCTATTTATTTTTGTGCTCATCATTATTTTGTGTGTAAATCGAGTATCATCCATGTGCAACGACAGAGATTAATCCCTCGAGTTTTATAGAATTTAAATGGACGGTAAACTCTCCTTAAGAATTTTAACGTTGTTGTATGTCTAAAACTGGATTCAAATCCAAAACCTTAGTTAACGTAAAAGAGACTCGTGACATCTCATATAAGTGTTCTTGAGTACTCATCGCCATTTTGATTGTAGATGAAAAGTGATAATGGATATTTCATAAAGATTATTAAAGCCAAGTTAGTTTTTGTTGTGTTATCTGAATATCTTCTTGTAGGGGTAGAAATGAGCTAGGGCGAGTGGCCTACGTCAAAAATTATAGGCCTCAGTCTGGCTTATTATCCATTATAGACTTATTTTCAATGCTTGACCTGGCGTTTTTAAAGGTCTGATAAAGCCTGAAAGCCTATTTAAAAGTCTACTTTACACTTAGGTCTAGCAACACCTATAAACCTACTACTAAGTAGGCAAAAACTTATGCACGCCTAAAACACGCGAATAAGTCTGTTACTAAATAACGAAATCTTACGCAGGTCTAATCACACAAATATACCTACTACTAAATAACCAAATTATATGAAGGCTGGAGTTTATGAAGAAAAAAAAAACTTCAACAATATCTATAATGGAAGATATATTACGTATAAAAAGCTTAATAGGTAGGCATGGCAAACTGGCTAGGTTTTTTTTTATAAGCTTTAGCATGCCCTATTTAAGTAAATAGGCTTTATAAAATGTTTGGCCTTTAAACGGGTTGAACGAGTTAGGCTTTAAATGGGCTAGACCATAGGTCCCTGTCGGACAGTCTACCCTCTTCCCATCCCTATCTTCTTGTAGGTAATTTTAAATATTAATCTTTCCCTCTTCCCATCCCTATCTTCTTGTAGGTAATTTTAAATATTAATCTTTTAAAAATTGCAATTACAAAATTAATCCTAAAGAGAATTTAACTCATGGCTGGTCTCACCTCTGATTAGCTTAGTTAGTTGTTGCTAAAATTTAGCAAATATGTCCACACACCTAGCCTGATCCACCAATTATTGTTGATCTTCTTTGACAATTTTCCAAAAAAAATAAAATATTTATCACCATTAGAGTGTGGCCTATCTAGTGTTGCCTATCACTGTTATAAGAAATTACTATATTTCCATAATTTGATAGGACGCTTATTTTTCTATAATTATCCATTTAAAGTTATGAATAAGCAAAAGTGGGTAACTAATTGAGAGTATATTTATTTGTTTATTAATTCTATGTTATAAATTTATCAGTTATATAATTTTTCACTATAATTTTAAAACAATGAAATAAAACAGTATAGGCATTTTTACTCGATTATATTTTATACAATTACATGTTACACACAATTTCACTCTACCTTATGAAGTTGTTCAATATTGTCTTGAGTCCATAATTTTAGCAGCACAATAATAGTTTTGCATTTTTTTATTGATGTTAACCTGCTGATTCATAAGGAGAGAGTGTCCTTGTAATCTACTAGACTTTCAGTTCTAAATAAATTCAGTATGAAAAAAAATTATTTTCCAAGGAGAGAGTGTCCTTGAAATTTTTTTATTTTCCATAAAAATTATTTTATCATTAAGAATTTAACCAAGTATAAATTATCCCAACCTAGGTGCGCTAGACCCGATAGTATGGGGATCCCATTTTAAAGAGCTGGCATATAGCATGTTTTTCTCTCTATCTCAATGGCATGTGAAATCCAGTTTTAAAAATACGAGTATCTACATAAAAGGAAAGAAAAAGTAACTTTAGAATTAAAAATGAGGGAAAAAGACAAGTTTCAAGTATGACAAAGTTCCGTAGAAACAAAAACAAGGGAAGAAGAAGAATGAATATGGTTTTGATAGAATTGGTAATGTTCATATTTAATTAATTTTTGTTGAAATCCAATCAATCATTTAGTAATCTTATTTTTTTTTTCGTTACCGATCATTTAGTAATCTCTCTACACAAACAACTAAATCTTTAATGAAACCAAATTGTTTCAAGTAACTCACTCAAAGAGGAATCTAATACAACTTCAAAATTAGAGTTCCAATTCCTTACATCTTCTACATTATCCTGCAACGCATAATGTTATGTTTAATAAATATGATCCATGGTTGGGTGATGCGGTGAGAGGTGTGCAAATAATATTATTTTAAAAAAAAGGAAATGGTAGTAATACATTGTTTTGGTATGAACCATGGTTGGGTGGGGTTGTTTTAAAGGATCGATTCAGTAAGTTGTCGAATATAGCATTGGATAAAAATAAAAATTTGTATGTAAAGGATATGGTGTTTAGTTGTGATTTTGAGGGAGAATGTTCGAGTTAAAGAAGAAACTTATTTATCTGGGAGGTATAGTTAGTGAAGTTGTTAGCTGAGTTTTGTGTTAACAAAGTCATTTTTTTTGTGCACAAATTCATTTATGAAAGAAGCAGAACAAGAGACCGGGGATATAAACTTAATCAAGTAAAATAAAAAAAAAAGACAGAGAAAAAAACAACAAAAAAAAATCCTCTTATAAAAATGTCATTCCTATATTCTCGAATATAGTCATTCTTAATCAATGCATCACTCATATCGTCGACAATACATGTATCAAAAAATGTATTACCATGTTATACTCTTTTTTTTTTTGACAAAACCATGTTATACTCTATTAAAAACAATACATCTGACAAATGAAATTGATCAAGATGGAATTCATTTCAAAACATTCTACTTGTAAATAAATTTAATACATATATTCAATTATTATTTTAGTAATATCTTTTTTTTTGAGGTAGAAATATCTTATTATACGACAAATATATTTCAAGAAATGATATTGTTATAATATAATACAATTAGATATCAGAGTAAAGCTTGTTTACTTTTTATTTTTAAAGAAGTGTAAAACTTGTTTAATGAATACTATCTCTTATTAAAAAAAAAGAGAGTTCTCCTTTTGGTAAAAGTAATGTACAATCATATTGGCCTTGATTACACCTACTCCAGACAAGAAAAAAGGACAAGAATTATTTGAATTTAGTTCCTGATACAAAGTAAACATATCTTTCAGATTATATCTTTTTCATAAAAAACATCATAACTAAACAATACTAATAATAAGCAAAGAAAATAAACAAATTAAATTTTAAATTGATATTAGGCAGCCTGTCAGTCCGTGAGCAACACCTTTAATTTGAATAGATTTCATGTATGCAATCATATGATTCATATGTAGCTGAAGTTCTAATCACTTTCCTGTGTCCCCTTCCCTCCACACAATTAGGTACAATGTAAGGAAAAAGAGAACAAGGAAATCATTTATCATTTACTACAATCACAACATGGATAGTCTTGCAAGAGATTAAGATAATCCTAAACTTTTGAGTGAGTTTGTAGAGGTATAAGGTGAGCAAATTAAGATAATCTAGTTCCTAAACTTTCGGCATCCTAGTTGTTAAACCAAAATTAATAAATAATTCCACACGGTTTTTTCCAAGAAGTTTGACCCCTTTGGAAATGAGTGCCTCTAAACCCTTTAGATGAATTTGGATTCTCCATTGGAATATTTCCTGCAACCACGCAGTCACTCATATCCGTAGTAGTTGTTAGATCAAGATTGAAATGTAGATTTAATACTTTATTTTACAGTTTTATAAGGAAATAAAAATTGCTTTAAATATACACTATTAGCTATGATACCGCAGTCACATACATCGGTAGTTGTAGATCGTTTTTTTAGTTTTAAAAAGAATTTTTTTTTGCTTGAAATATACATGATCAATCTAGATCCAAATACCAATAATGTGGCTAAATGTGAGAAACCTCATTTGGGGTATGAATAACCAAGTCTAATAAGTCACATGTAGTGTAGACAACTCGGTTGTTGAGCTAAATGACGTTGAAAAAGTTTGAACCTATTCTTAACTAAACACGTTGACATTCCTAATTTTCCGCAAGACACTCCTTCGCACAAAAAAGCAATGCTCATATATACATGAGAAAAATAAAATTCATCCGAGACTGTGTGACCCTAAAGTATGTAATTAATTTTTTTTTATAAATGACTCCTTTTGTAACTAAAATTTGGTTCAAAGGTGTAGTAATAAACTCTGCATCCTTCTACCCTTTCTCAATTCAAAATTTTGTTGTCATTTGCAAATTTATAGGTATGACAAGAACAAAGTGGTGGCGGTAAAGAAACAGATTACTACTGCATGGAGTTGTCATTGATGTTTCATAACGTGGTAAGTGGAACAGTCCAAAAAGGGATTAAAAGCGTTGCATGTGAAGGAACAAGCTATGCATATCAAAAAGCAGATAAACCAATGCATGCTGTTTCTTCCACAGAAAAAAAGTGACTGTCCTTTTTGGTTCAGTATATTCAAAGCAAGAGTGGCAAAATTCACATCACTATTATGTCAATTTCGTGCAAAAGGAAAGAAAAATAAGTTAAGCAGAGAGATGAATTGAATGCTTGTGTATATTTTATTAGCTTCCAAAGTATCACGGCTAAGGTGTCGTGTAGGACATAAACTATTCCCCCCGGAAACTTACAGTATTATATGGACACAATTTATCACCATATTGGTGAGACATATAAATTAGGTCATGTGCATAGTTCAATAAATTCCATAACACATTTATTTGAGTCACAACCAAACCAAAACTTTAGAAATTGTGACCCCAATTGAGATAGTAAGGTATAGGTTTTTGATGTCTTAACCAAATAATTAAACTCAGTTGATTAATAAATTTTAATAAAAAAAACTAATTGTTTGGAGAATTCAAATTCAAATCATGATTGAAATATCATGACTAATCAAACTTTATTTACCTACTAGTTGAACACCGAATTAATCAAATGAGGTTTTTGATGTCTTAATCAAATGATTAAACTCAAGTGACTAATAAACTTCGGTTAAAAACTAATTGTTTGGAGAACTTGAATTCAAATCATTATTGAAATATCATGACTAATCAAACTTTATAATGTCCTTCCCTCCAAAACCGGAAGACTAAAAAAAAGATTTATGATGTCCTTACGCGTGACAATTGTTTTCCGCAAATGTTAAAAATTGTGACCTTGCGACTTTGATTTAAAACCTTGGTTTCAACTCACAAACCTTTCAAGTTACAACTTACAAACAAGACTTGATCCATGCTTTCCATGTCATATGCATTCTTTACAAGACCTCTGTTTGTATCTGTGTGGAATTATGAATGAATGTTTATATTAGAGAAGGAAAGTGAAAGATGTGTTTTCATGTACATGTAATCAGTAATCACGAACAAAATTTACAAAGTGTCTGGTTATTTGTCAGATACAAAGCAAGCAGTGAAAAATCCACTCTCTTGACCTAACTCCAAGCTCCACCATGTATGATCATAAACGTCTCACAAGCTGTAGTCACCATAGAAAGTAGAAACCCAAGTATGACTGATCAACCATTGTTAAATGTAGAATTGAATGTATATAATTTGATTTTTTGGTGAAATAATGTATATAGTTTGATAACGGTCATAATTTGTTGAATCTTATGGCTTCCCCATTACATTCTAGTATGGCACTGACTTAGGCATATAATTTAAATTCGATAAATGCAAGTGTAATAGCAAGAATACAGCTCAATTTTTAGAGGAGAAATGAAAAGGGGAATTAGACAATTCATCTTGAGTGAATCACATCATTAAAATTGAAAGGGACATACAATTCATATAGCAATTTCAATGTGGTGTTGGTTTGGAACCTTGGGAGTATACTTCTCACAAACAACTGAGAATTCAAAGCAACGTAAAAAGAATATCTCAATTCAAACTTATGACATCACAAATATCCAACCTAAAAAATTGACATCGCAAACTTATAGCAATCCCAATACTGATATGTGCATATATATAGATTGAGAACCTCTAAAGCAAATTCCAGCATGAAAAGAGAAAGATCCCATACCTCAGGAATGACGAAATTTTAAATTTTTAACAACTTACCTTTACCGATAATCATTACTGAAAAGCCCATTCATATTTTTTTTTTGGCGAATTTCATGGTTGGAATCTTCAAAATCCAGTAAGGGAAAAAAGACCCGTGGGATATGGAATTTTCTGAATTATTTTTTTACTTAAATTGGTATTTTAACCAGACAGCTTCTTTTTCCATGCCCACATTTCTTAAAAAAAAATACTTTAAAAAACCACATGTGTGTCTTTAAATACAATGGCGAAAAACAGTATTTTTAGAAGTATATGTGTTTGAAGTGACTTTGGAGGGTGGGAAAATTAGCTCCCGTCTAACCTAGCGTAAATCACCTCAGTACATTATCAGGCAAATAGGAACACGTTACCTTAAACTATGAAATTATTGACAAGAACAAAGATTGCCGATATGAAATGCAACATCAGAGTTTTATTTCAAAAACATCAACCCACTCATGAACCAGCTGGAAAATTTCAAAAGTAAACAGGAAAAAAAAAACCTAGCTAGTATCAGATAAAATAGATTCGCAAGATCCCACAAAAATGAATTGCCACCGTTAAATACGAGGACCGCATTATGCCTAAATTTGAAATCCAGATTCCAAGAGTAGAGTGTGACTAACTGCATCAGATCCCGGGCCAGTAAATTGAATTGGACCTACAATGAAAACACCGTGACAAGTTTACAGCCGAACTTAATACATAATGTGGATGAAAAGGAGAAAAACAAGCGAGTACAAACCTGGACTGGTGTAGCAATTCTTCAGGGCCCATTCATCCCGCAATGAGGCAAACTTTTTGAAGGGTGCCCCTGAAAAATCCAACATGTAATATAATTAGTATGGGATAAAATTATAACAAACTACTTTAGTGGAGCTGGAGTACGAAGTCCGAATTATTAAAGATTTAGAGAATATATACCTTCAAGCTCCACCATTGCCTTCTTGATCACAGGCTTGAATTTACCTGAAAGGAATATTACATATTCATATACAGCAAAATAATGAAAAAAAAACATTCACATAAAATTATAAATGCAACATACTAAAACTTTAAGCTTTTTAAAATAACAAGTTATCAAAACAAGAACAATGTGAACATTGATTGTCTAAAAACATATAAAAGAAAATATTTATAACCTAAATGCACTTGATTAAGAATCAATCAGTGTAATATAACCATGGATCTAAGTGTTTACAAAATCGTAGAAAAATATTATTGCATGGATTCTAATTCAGTGAATAACTAATAAAGCAAAACTCATGCAGATAAAATGAGTACCATGTCTCCTCTCCACATCCATCAGTGAGGTGAGTGCAGTTCCACCAACTGTCCACTCTTCCACGGGAGCACATAAATTCCCAACCTGATCAAAAGTATCATAGCAAAATCAATAATATTGATGACTTCAGTATTTGAAACTAACATTTTGAAATCACAATTATAAATATCAATCTAGAAGAGAAAATTAAGTTGATAATGAGAAGCACAGACCGACGATATTAGTCCAGTCTTGCCGCTATGAAGGAGGGCTCCAGCACCATAACCAAGAGCATAGCAATAGTTAGCATCAAAATTTGTTGGCAAACCGCATCTCCCTTCATAACTGCAAACAAATCAAGGGTAACTACAAGCTCTAACAAAGGAAGTCAAAACTGGCAAAGAACATACATACAATGATACAATGCATATGAACAAAATAATTTTAAATCTAAGTTAATGGTGTTATAAAAAAAACCAAGTCTCTATAACCTCTTTTTGCATCGTATAAATGTTCAATGGAGTTTACAACATATGGAATAATAATATAATAGATAGAATACCCGAAAAAGTGAGACTGCCCTTTAAATTCTGCATTATATTTTCCTTCTTGCTTTCTCTTCCCCAACTCAGTTTCAACCATTTCGATAAGCATTTTCTCTGTTTCTATTTTGGCAACCTGGATGTAAATATACCAATGTTAACAATGATATTGACTCTAACTGCATAAAGGAGATAAATAAACACAGAAGATAGTGTTTTGAAACATTAGGGACCTGAACATTTCCATGTGGATCTCTTTCAAGCATCAATTGTTCTTGAATGGCTTGAGGTAAAAATTCAAAAAGCTCCAATGACTGATCAGTGAGTTTCTTCTTCCACAAACCACCCTCATCTACGGTTTCATGAGCCAGAATTTCATTAAGTTCTGCAATAAGATGCTGGACCTGCAAATAGAACAATGGCATGTACAAATAAGTATATAAATAAGTTTCATATGACTGTAAAATGACAGAACCAACAATACATAATTGCAAGTCCATAAAGAGTAAACATTGTTAAGAAGAGAGTGATAGACGCACCTCGGGAATGAAATCAATTAGACCTTCAGGGATAAGAATGACCCCGTAGTTATAATTATCTTCAGCTCTTTTACAGACAACATCTACAATATAGTCTGTGACATTTTTCAATGTCAGCTTCTTTGCAGCAACCTGTAATGCATATTTACAGATCAAATTTTGATAAAGGGCTCTTGACCAATTAGCAAACTTCAATAACAACATACACATCAAAGCATTTTGAATAGATTTATAACAAACCTCTTCTCCAATAATAGTTATGTTTGGATGAGTTTGTAGAGCACATTCCAGTGTAATGTGTGAAGCTGCACGCCCCATAAGCCGCACAACTGCAGACAGATGATCACATGTCATATTTAAAAATCCCAACTGCATACTCAAGAACTCGCAAAAATATGTGTGACTGTATATGAAAGACAGGCACAGAGAGAGAGAGTGAGTGCAATTAGATGGTGACAAATATGATGCCTGATGTCCGCCATATGAATTGAAAATCTGAAGCATCGTTTCTCTTAGAGTAAGTTACACATTATTAAGGAATTGAAATAGAAAGCTCTGATAATCACCACACATTTTTCTATCAATCTAATTTTAAGGTGAGAGCATAGTGGATATTCATTTAAAGACTAGATAAAGTGCCAATAAATTAGATAAACCATTCAACAGCACAAACCATGAGTATTATTACAACTCAGAAGAGTCAATTCAGAAGTAGAAAAATAGCATCACAAGAGAAATGGTGTATGTACTACATTCATTCACAAATCATGAGGGACAGGATGAAGTACGAGCAAGGCATTTCTTGCTGAACAGTAAAATGGCCGACATCATACAAGTCAAGGGGTGAACCGGTTAAGATAATGATATCCATAATAAGCATCTTGTCTATGTTTTGCTTTAACATAAGCAAAGGGGTGAAGAAAACAATAAATATTAGTAATTAGTAAATTGTTAAAAAAGGAGATAGCATGATCCTCATTTAGGTATTGGAGTATGGTTTTGTTATCTCTATGGCTGTATTGGCAATCTTAGACTAAAGAATAGAAAAGATGACCCCAAGCATTCAGATGATACAATTAGAACAAATTATAGCAGTAGTTCTGAGGGGTAAAATGTTTAAAAAGTAAAGCATTCCATGATGCAAGAAGCAACAAGCCTACAGAAGCCGTATAGATTATAGGATATAAACAGCAAGCAATGTCCATGGAGAAAAAGATGCATTTAGCATCAATATGTGCAACCAAGCAAAGTCTTAAATTTTTAATTGATATACAAATAAAAGAGCATCTCAAATTCTTGTACTCACAATGGTAATATTTTCCGGTTGATCGGGCATCTATCATAACATTTCCAATCATTTCTGCATATATCTGAATCAAATAAACATAAAAACAGGAAAATAAGTCAGGTCATGATTTCATGTAAATATGCAACATTTAGCAGTTGGGAAAAATGCATTGGTAAATTAATATTTTGGGAGTATTTCAGGGAGAACAAGTTTATTAATATCACAATGACACTGCGATAACTTATAAACCAAACACAAGAAGAGTTGAAAAAGTCATGCCAATTGAAGGTTTTTTTTTTTGGTTGGAAAACTACATATTTGAAATAGATGGTGGAAGAACGAAATATTTCATGAAACTAAAATTCACCCACCCCCAGTGCTCTCAAGAATCCCAATAATCTACTAGATAATCCATTTACCACATGTAAAAGTGAAAAGTTGATTCTTACATCTATTCCTTTGGGGTGCGTTTGTTTCAAGTTATTTTTGTAGATTCCTGGGAATAAATTGATAGAAATACATATTCCTATGTTTGTTACAGGATTCGTAAATTTTATTCCTGGGTAGAAAATGTTCCTGGGATAGGAATATTTCCCAAAGAAAAGGGTGGGAATAAAGTTCCCATGAAGATGGGAATAAATATATGAATAACTACCAATTAACCTCCCTGTTATAAAGGTTACCGGGAATATTAAATATTATAATATTAACTAACCATCTTTTTTAAAAATACCTTGGAAAGTTATTCCTAGGAATAAATTTAGTGAACTTGAAACAAACACCACCTAACAAATTACAGGTGATTAAAAGACAAAACTGAATATTTGAAATGTTTTAAGTATGGACTAGACTGAGAAAAAGTTAAGCATGCACAATGAAGACTGAAATGTGTATCTTCATTCACCTTGCAAGCAGTATCAAACCCAAAGCTTGTGGGAACTTCTTTGCTTTTCAAATCACCATCAATGGTTTTAGGGCATCCAAGCACCTGTGTTTTCAAATTTTTGCTCCTGCACAAATTCAAATTAAAGTATGAACAGAAATAATAGATACATAGGAAGAAACATATCACATATTCATAAATAGAAAAAAACTACATTCATATTATATCAACTAATTACATGATAGACAAAGTGGTCAAAACTTCAAAAGAACATAAATTAAAAATCAACATGAAAACATATTTTAATTAACAAAGCTTCCCGGCTTGTGCCAAAAATAAAACTCTGATAAGACAAACCTGAAGTTCTCAGCAAGGAGGCATGCATTGGTGTTTGAGTCATCTCCACCAATAACAACAAGCCCATCCAAGTCTAGCTTCGTTGCTGTTTCTTCAGCTTGTTTAAACTATATCATGTAAATTAAAATTACATTTCAGGTAAAAAGTATATATGAGAGCTCAAATAATAAATATGTAGCCTCATGACCCGCACCTGCTCTGGAGTTTCAATCTTGTCCCTCCCACTGCAAATCATGTCAAAACCACCCTGAAAGAAATCATTATATTTATTATTAAATGTCAACATGTGGTGATCATTTTGCAAGGCCAAGATTTAAACACAAACACATCAAGAGTAAGAGAGAGCAATAACCGTTGAACGTGATAAAATCTTGACAAGAATGAGCCAAGTTTAGAAACATGTAAAATCTCATAAGCATCTCGCTTGCACTTATTAATTATCAAAAGTCACAATATAAAGAAAAAGTGTAGATTAGTTGACTCCAAAACTATCTTCAAGATGAGTTACTCAACTTAACAACACTCATTATAAGTAATGAATTTCATTAATCCAACAGTTGATTATTGTTATAATAGATTAATGATCAAACAAATAAAGTTTTTTAATGATCAAACAAATAAAGTTTTATATCAAATCGAAATTCGTAGCAATGTAGTCTAACCATCAATATTTACTTATGTTTTTTAAAAGCTCATTTCGTAGCAATGTAGTCTAACCATCAATATTTACTTGTGTGTTTTAGAAGCTCATTAAATGTTCATTTGAAATACTTAATGAAGTATCAAATAGTTATAAAATTTAATAAAAAATTGTGCAGTAGATCTACTCAATAAGAACTTTTAATTTGACGGTTGAAATGGCGAAATTCATTGTATATAATGAGTTATTATTTGGCAGACAAATATCAGATATCGAAGTTACTTCGGGAGTTAACGGATCCACACTCATAAATAAAATATACATATACATTACCGCAACAAGTCAAATCTATTTCAAATATCCTCTTACAAAAACAAAAGTTGATTTCACAAGTGCCAATGTACAAGCAAGTGAAGATATGAATGAAATTAAACAATAAAAGTCACCTAAATTTCCAAAAATTCAGCTAAACAAATACAATTACTCTCCAAAAATACCTGATTTCTGTAAGGATAAATATAATCAGAGTTAAGTTCAACGTATTTGCCCTTCATAATACCAGCAGGACCACCTTTGAAACCATACAATGTGCTTCCACTTGCACGTTGTTGAAGATAATCTAAAACACAAATCAAAACCAAATCAAAACAATATATACTAATATCCATGTTTGTAGCACAAACACTTTTGAATGAAGGCGTGTCCGATGTTATAAACATTTAATTTCGTTTAATTATGTTATTTTCTTAATTATTATCTGTGTTGATGTATCACTGATGTGTCAGTGATTGACTGTTTGATTGATTTGGACTGAAATTCCTCGTTACCGTAAATTCCAGAGATGACATTGTGTCCACCAGGAGCCTGACCACCGGATAAAACAACACCGATCTTCAACTTCCGATGAGGAAGCGCAGTGTTCTCACCAGCAGGCACTAAAGCAGCAGAAGGTTGTCCAAACAGATACGGAAACAGCTTCGCGATCTCATCTACATGCAAACATCGAGTTAGAAAACCAGATCAAGTACAGATCGAAGTGAATGAAATGAACGGCGAAGACTTACCAGGATTTCCAGCGGCGGAGGATTTAGGTCCGTCGACAATGGCGAACGGTGATTGAAGAACGGAGGGAAGACGGAGTTTGTGATCGACACGGCTGTTTTGGACTTCGCTGTAGACGGAGGCGAAGCGTGTTGTGACGGTTGGTGTGGCGGTGGTGCCGTTAGTTACGATTGCAGCTGGTGCCATTTTCTTGAGAGAGAGTGAGAGAGAGAGAGAGAGAGAGTGTTGTTGTTGCAGTTGAGTAGTGTTGAAAAGCGTGAATCTCTAGATTTGTTTTTGAAAGAGTGAGAAAGTAGGTTTGAAAAGGGTACGACTAACTCTAATTAGATTGAGAAACAAGAAATACTTTCCGAACCCGATTGAATATCCCCGACCCGCCGATTTTTTAGCCTTGCAGTCATTGTCAATATCAAAAAGACTCCATTTTTTTAGAATAAAAAAATTAATTGATGTTGATTGTATGAGAATAAAATGATTTTTATATAGAATTTACTTTTTACTTTTATATTGAGAATTGTTTTAAAAAATGCTTGGAAAATGGATAGTATTACATAAAGATAACTACAAAGTAGTATTTATTTTCAATACATAAAGTCACCTTTGTATTTATTAATGATTTTTTTGGCAAAATTACACGATTAGTCATTTAACTTAATTTTAGGTAACACTTTCGTCATTTATCTTTTTTTGTCACGATTTAGTCATTTATGTTATAAAATAACAATATAGTTATCCTTTTTTATGAAAAAAATAATCAAAAAATTCATCAAACTCATAGACAAACGCAAATCTTCATCATACAAGCCTAGAAAATCAAATTTCATTTAAAAAAATCTCAAAAAATGATAAGATATTGTCATTTTATAACATAAAGGATTAAATCGTGACAAAAAAAAATAAAGGACGAAAGTGTTACCTAAAATTAAGTTAAGAGATTAATTGTGTAATTTTGTCCTTTTTTTTACATCATAACAGTTACTATTTGTTTAGTCTTTTCTTTATATTCTTTTACGGGTCATGTTAATATATATTATTACGACACAGGTTAAAGATTCCACAACTAGAAAAACTTATTGAAAAAAAATGATTTTCAAAATTTTGATAAATAAATAGATACAATTTTTAATACATTAACACGATTACTTACTTAACAAGTGACAAATGAATTTTAACTGATCAAAGAGAATAAGTTAAAATGTGTTGCTAATATTCATCTTTTTAAAATTGATCTCAAGATAAAGTGATCGTGTGTTTCAAGTTCATAGGGTAAGCAGCACCCATTTACTGTTTTACCAATTTCCAGAGCGAGAATAGCTTGATTGATTGGTAGGTGAAGCCATTTATCTTTCACCTAACACCAAGAAGCACAAGCACTCTTAGGTGCACTTGTCTTTTGTTAAGCAAGTAACGTGTTGAGGAAATGTAAATGTTTTGGGTTGATTAACGGATTTTATCTTGTTTGATCACTTGAGTAATGCTAACAGCACTTACTTTTGAACGCTTTCTCTAACACTCATTTTTTTATTGGTTTAAATCATTGTGAGTGTTCACTTTGGAAATAGAACCCACACAAAGTGGTGGGACATGCATGAATTTCATCTAATAAAAAAGTGAGTGTTAGAGAGAGTGTTCAAAAAAGAGTGTTGCTAGCATTCCTCTTGATCACTTTCTTTAACGCGGTTTTGAGGGTTGTCTGTCTTCTGTCTTCTGGTCCCTAATTCCACAAGTAAAAAATGTTGATAATAATAAAGACATTTTTAAAAAAAAAACAAGTTATATACATTCAATTTAATTTAATATGTAACAATGGTGATCGGTCATACTTGGGTTTCTACTTTCTAATTAGGTGCCTACAGCTTGTAAAACAGTGATGATCAGACGTGGTGGGGCTTGGAGTTAGGTCAAGATGATAGATTTTTCGCTGTTAGCTTTGTATATATGTGACAAATCAACCAAACACTTGGTAAAAAAAATTCGTGATTAAGTGTGCATGAAAACACATCTTTCACTTTCCTTCTCTGATATAAACATTCATACATAATTCCATAGTCCATACAGATACAGACAGAGGTCTTATAAGGAATGAATATGACATATAGCATGACTTGGACAACATGCATATCAAGTCTTGTTTGTATGTTGTCATTGAAAGGTTTGTGAGTTGAGACCAAGTCTTGTTCGACTCATAGGTAAATAAAATTTAATTAGTAATTGTTTTAGTCATGATTCAAATTTGAGGTCTCCCATATTAATCATTTGAGTCTAATAACATGGTTAAGACATAAAAAACCTCTATGATACTGTCTCCATTGAAGTCACAATTTCTAAAGTTTTGGTTTGGTTGTGGCTGTAATAAATGTGTTGTATAATTTTGAACCATGCACATGTCCTAATTTATATGTCTCAACAATATGGTGTTAAATTGGGTCCATACAATACTGTAAGTTTCTGGGAGTGAATAGAGTGAATGGTTTATGTCCTACACGGTACCTTAGCCACTCTTGCTTTGAATATGGTGAACCAAAAATGGTTTATCTGCTTTTTTATATGCATAGCTTGGTCCTTCACATGCTACGCTTTTGTGCCCCTTTTGGACTGTTCCACTTACCACGTTATGGAACATCAACGACAATTGCATGCAGTAATGTGGACCAAATTTTAGGCCTACAAATACATTGGACCGACCTTGATTTATAAAAAAAACTATGTACCTCTACAAACCTTTCTTTTCTTCTTATTTTACTTTTTATTTGATCATAACAATTATCAAATGTTCACACATCCTCAAGACATAATTCAAGTGGTTGAGCTGAACACCTAAAAGAATTTGAAAATGAGGACCATAGTTCAAATGATGGTTACAAAACTAACATTTTATAAATTTAAAATGGTGACAATTATTTTGTATATAAATGCTCAAATGCAGAAATATACAACCGATGATACATATATAAAATTGTGAGTCCCAATCCCAAACAGACAACAAGTCATTTGCACAATTTGAACCTAATCCAGTGTTGCTTATTCATAAATATAACTTATATAAGAACCATTGAAAGTAAACCAATGTAATTTCTTTAGTTTGACAAGAGAGAACTTCCTTCCTTAATAAGAACAAACACACTGCCACCATCACCCCTTGTGACGCGAAGTTCTTCATCAAGGTATGTAGTAAGCAACCATGATTGAGCATAGCTGTTGGAGATTGGGATCTTCAATGGAGGCTGATCGGAAATTGTTTGCACAACCAATGAGGCAGTGTTTTGGACAGAAGTAAATATGCCTTTGAAAGGTGATAGATCAATCTCTTTCCCTAAAAATTCCACATTTTCTGGTATCTCTAATGAGTCTGTCAGCTGTGGAGTGCCTATCACACCTTCTTGAAACTTGATCTGAATAGCATAAAAGATGAGACCAATAGCTTGAATCATGATATGATTAAATTTACTTGTTTGTCTTAATTGAATTCTACACGATTAAGCCTTTAGAGTGAACAACTACTAACTTAATCTTCAAAAAATTTAATGTCAGTTGATTAATTTATTTAATAGAACGTCTAATACCAATAATGACTTGTTACTAAACTCGAAAAGAAAAATAGGTGGTAAGCGCCATTGATTAATACACTTCAGTTAAGCTCAAATTATTTGGTAGAATATGAGCTTGATCCTTGATTGGAATAATTTTTCGGACTTTACGTACGTTTATATATCAATTTTTCACATAACTAGAGCATCAAGGAAACAAATAAATGAAAAGGAGAACCACGAACAAACCTGCAAACGATTTGGACTTCGAACTTCAAATTTGGCATTGGTACTAATGGAGGTGGTAGTCAATGGACCAGCAAACAGAACGGAGTTTTGGACACTTAAATTTTCAGAATCAATAGTCTGAGATAATTCTTCAACCTCGAGTAATGGCAGTAGCCCGCTTGACAGCAATGGAAATAAACCTGCATAGGATGTATACCTGCGGAATAAATCCAACCATGATTTTGTTAGCTGCTGAACACAGTAGAATCAAATCAAATAGTAAAACAACTTATTAACAAAAAATAAAAGATAGTAAAATGAATTTGCTTACGCGAGAATCCATTTTCCATCGAGCAAACTCAAAGCATCAGTGGAAGCAGGGGTAGGATTCTGAGACTCAAGCTGAGTAATAAGCTCATCAATCTCCGCTCTTGTTTCACTAGTTGCCTTCAATCCACGATCAATCCCGTAAAACCAACCAATCAACGCCTTCTTCAGCTTCTCCGTCTCACTATCCGTCACTATCACCTCCGCAACTGCCACATCGGCAGAAGGCTCTGCACCCCACTCGTCATCATTGGGATTCTCTTGAACATACGCCATCGGCCTAAAACCATCGGCCAACACAATCGGTCTTCTGGCATGTTTGCTCAGAAAACCAAATGTGATGGTCGATGGAGAAATTGAAGGTGTGGAGTTGAGAGAGGTTACTGGAAGTGTGTTTATGCGGAGAAGTTGGTTGAGGTTTGAGAGAGAGGCCATTTTCTTTGTTGAATTAAGAGAGAATGAAGATTGAAGAGAGGAAAAGAGAGATTTCTTGAGAATGATGGATGGAGTGAAACATGGATGCTGTGGATTTATTGAGATTTGATTGTGTCCTAAGAAACAAAACGGTACATAAACCTGCAAAGGATGTATACCTACCGAACCATAAATCCAACCACGAAATTGTTAGCTGCAGAACCGAGACTAGACATTATTGTTAACTGGCATTGTCATAACTCATAAGCTATATTCTTATGGACTTATTGTACTTGCTGTTCCTATCACATGTGATGCAATCTCAGAAAACAAAGTTAATATCTATAATAAGTAGAACATCATAAGTTTCCATCGAAACACAAGTCATTGTCAACAATAAAAAGTTAATAATTAAATGAGAAAAAACCATATTTATTACATCATGGGAGGCATCTAACACGTGAACAATTTCTTATATGGACTAAACATGGGAAATATTTATCGAAATAACCTACTTGGGAGATTTATGTGACAAGAGAAATGCTAAGGTCACACTCTATAGGCGACCGCCGTATAGATATGTCATGGGATTTACGAGCTTGTATGTGTTAATCGTTTCCAAGCTCCGGTGGCTAACCAATTGCGGAGCGATCTTTATCGTTTTCGAGATATGTTAGAAGTTAGTAATTCATGTAGTGAAAGTAATAATAGATAGAATTTAGAATGTTGAGTTTAGAACATTTTGTACCGACAGTTAGTCAGTTGTAATGCTTGTTATAAGAGCTAACTTGTAGCTCAAGCAACAATGTATTTAAATAATATAGCTCTCTTGATCACATCTTTCTTCTCCGGTTGTAATTTGAGACTTCCAAAAGTAAAAAGTTGTCCTGGAACATGTTTTCAACTTCCAAATTGTTTTTCTTTCAGACTGTTGTAATTTGGTAGAGTTTATAATTGCAGAAAAAGAAAAGGCAAATTCAATCAAATAATAATAAAAATAAATGGTTACTCTCTATCATGAAACCGGTAGCAAGTTAGCAAGTTAAAAGAAAATAAAAATTTGAATGATTTGGTTAATTATTATTGGGGTGTGTTAGCGGAGACGGTTAGAGTGTGTCTATAGTATTTCTTTCTCTATGTTACCAAAATACTCTAGTTTTTTTTTTTTTTTTTTTTACCAAACTATGCTATTTTTGAGTTCTCATTGAAGTACTCTAAATGAGGTTCATTAACTATTTTTTTTATTATAAAGAGGGCCATGAGAGAGAATAAATTACACATACGAAGCAACCAACCCAGGGTAGCGGTCCTTAATACATCAACTACCAATAAATTATTAAATTGAGACGAACAAAAATAAGAGAAAAACAAATTCAAATCCAAGGAGCAACTAAAATTAGTCTAAGCATCTTAACATTTTGCCTAAAAATCATTTTTTCCCATTAATGTAATATATATATATATATCAAAGGCAAACTGGCAACAAGCTGCGTCGTTAGGCCTTTTTAAATAACAAAACCAATTCTCGTAAACACAACATTCATGGACCTAGAAGACATGACATTGACATTGTTATGCATGACCCTTTGAACTCTATGTAGAAGGTCAACAACCTCTGGTGCTAGGAAATCGAAAGTGTCAAAAATCATTTCAACTAATGTTTTAGAAACCGAATTGGACATCCTGGTATCGATGCATAGCTCAACCACTCTAACTATTCGAATAAACATAAAACTACGATTAATGTATGTTTTTAAATTACAATTTAGCTCTCTCTATATAGAGTTATGAGTAAAAAGTTTTAATAGTCTTCTCTATATACAATATATCTCATATGATGATGTACAGAAAAACCACTGGAATTGTAAGAGCCACTTGAAATGGCTCAATGTTAACTTCCCTGTTTGGAAATACAGAAAGAACCACTGAAAGTCTGAAACAACTTAGGTGCTTACTGGACTTGTTTTCACTACAAAATTTATTGTAGGACCATATGGCAGCAGATTAGAACACTAAATGGAAATGGAAATATGAAATTCTAGCGCACTTATTTTAATATATTATGTAAGATGTTTTAACGTTTGTAATGTTTCGTTCAATGTTCCAACATCACGAAATAAACAGAAATAAAAACAAGAAAATAAACGACAAGAAAGTAAAGAACACAGTGAGTTTGTTGACCCAGTTCGGTGACAAACACACCTACTCTGGGGGCTACCAAGCCAGGAAAGAAATCCACTAGTGTAATCCTTATTCTATAGCTCTCAGCAAACTCCTCGTTTACACTAAAGACCTAGGACCTACCCGTATAGACTTCAACCTAGGAACCCCTAGATCTAAGATCACATCTCACTATCCTATGGTCAGTCACAGCCCTTGTGACCTATCAGACCTAAATACAAACTCAAACGGTGAAGTTACCTTCAAACACAACAACTAACACCTTGCTTACAAGCTTTGGTGTAGTACACACGAGTATCAAACTCAACACACAGTCCTAAACAAGTATCACAAACGATACAAGAAAGGCTCACAATAAAGGTTCTAAACTTGCATCAACATGATACAAGAGTAGAGCACATGTAGACTCAAAACCCTAAAAATCTAAACTTT
>Ga0315915_1000631_pt1 | contig 38069 bp, 23 predicted proteins | sample MpolbnodulesMG_FD_207738 | JGI IMG/M metagenome (GOLD analysis project Ga0315915, IMG submission 207738) | Medicago polymorpha root nodule microbial communities from Los Angeles, California, United States - branched nodules | ecosystem: Host-associated > Plants > Roots > Nodule | place: USA...
CCTGTGCCAATACTTGATCTCCTCTTGTGCGGCTATAGCTTCTTATTTATAGGTTCATGTAACCTAACTTTCTTTTCAAGTCAAAATGTTACGCTTTTTCTTCCTTTTGTTTTGCTTCAGCCCAATGTTTCTCTTTCTTTTGCTCATAACTTTTTATTCACACCACCCAAAGATTGCCACATAGCCAATGAATAATTAAACCATAATATTATCATTTCATCTTCACTGTTCAACACTTCAAAATATGCAACACCTTTATTATTTCATCTAGCCATTGACCATATTAATAATAGGCACTAATACATTACTTGACTCAGTAAATAAGAAAATAACAATTTATTTAAAATGACTCTAAATTAAATACTAAACTAATAAAAATAGACAAAAAACTTAACTAAAAAGACTCTAAAAATAGTGAATGATTGACTGTCATCAAGTACCAAATCTCCTTGTGCAAAAATAACAAGTTTAATCGCTCATTTGATCCAAACAAACCAAGATCGCGTCGTTAACTCGATCCCGATCATCATCCACCACCATGAAGTGGTAGGTCTATAAGCAACCTCAACCCATTTGCTTGGAAACAATGAGTTTCAAACAAAAGGAGAAGGAACCATATAAGGACAATGAGAACCAACCCAACCAGCCATAAGAGAGACAACAAATATACACACCACAATCACTTCCAGCTTCGAGTTATACATAACTGACGCAAGAGAACCCATGATTGAAGGAGAAGCTAAAAGTAACAAATACTAACGAGTTTCAATACCAAACGAGAGACAACCACCATCGGAGCATCGACGACGTATCTTTAGTCAGTCGCACCACCGTTTCTGCAGCTACATCTTACCATATCGCTTTGATGTGAAGGGAGGAGAAAAAATATGAAACAATGGAGAGAAAATAAGACGGTAGGATGAGGGAGAAGAGAGAAGCAATAGTTTTTCTCTCTAATCTAAGATATGTTCAGATTTCATGTGGAAACACATCATTCGATGCATGTGCAAAACATTTATACACGACAGTGTATATAAATTATACTCGTGTAAATATATCATTAATGCATTTCATTAGTCAGTCATAATATTCATTTACTGATTTCTTAAAATATGAAAGAGCATTTTTTTCTCCCTGTGAATTTAGCTCAGTTTGTATGAACATTGCATAATATATATAAGTGATTACACCGATTTTTGGTAATGTATACTTCATTATCCATCAACACTTTAGGATTGGATAAATGTCTTTTTATAGTGTTCGTTCAAGTCTCGCGATTTATGATATCACTTCATGTGTTCTTTAAGAACAAAATTATTGTTCTTATTAATGTTAGAATTACATCGAACAACTTTTAATAACAAGTTGTCTCATGACAACATAATAGAAAAATACTCAAGTGAGCATATTCAAAAGAAAGGAAAATAAAGAAAGAGGAAAAGAAATGCAAATTGCAAAAGAAAAAGGAGAATAACACAAGAACAAAGCAATATTAAATTGCAAAAAATGTAAAGCGTGATTGAAATCCATCTCTTTCTGCCCCTCAACCTGTTTGCCAACGCAACATGGGTGTTATAAGGCTTTCAGAAAATAGGATCTGACCTTTTGTTCTTATTATAAACTGATATATATAGACCTTGTAGGAAAAACTATCATTAAATCCTACGGTCTAAATTAAAAGTACAAATAACTTCCTAAGACACTAGAAAATAACTTCAATGCACTTCAACCTTGTTTACTGCCACACACTCCACTTTGCCTTATTGCACTCCAGTTGCAACTTCAGATTATTTCTCCTTATCTTTGGCCGAAAACCATATCCATGAAACATATTAAAGCATTTGGTCGAAAATGCAGTATGTCGAAGTCTGTATGCTCTTGGTCGAAATCTCTTTGCAGCATGTTTAAATAACTTATCTAACTTGTCGAAAATATAATCATAATTTCGACCAAATATTTTATTTTTGGTATTGACAGAGGCCCCCCAAAATGTTGTTTCTCGAAAGAAATGAGAGGAATGACATTTTAATCAAAATTGAACATTGTATGATCTTCTTCGACCACTTAATCATTTTCTTTTTCATTTCTTCAAGCCAAATTCAAATTTGGTAATCCTTTGAATAAATCCAAAGTGGATTGATAATGTGAATTGGTCTCAAAATATATATTGGCTTTAATGAAATTCAAATAAATTACTCAAAGATCAATGGATAGTATGTGTTCATATCATTTATGGATCACTTCAAAACACACATATATCCTTTATTTTTAGAAAATTAAGACCACTAATTAAATAAAGGGAAATGATAATTATTATGAGGGATCCAACCAACGAAATGCACAAATGACTGTTCATCCATTAATTTTACACCAAGCCTCGCCGGATTTCCGTTAAACTCTATTTGTAGCTTCTTTGATTCTTGACATGTTACCCTTCTTGCCATTCTTGAAATTTTCCTTCGTACGATTTAGCACTCCTCATAAATAAAATTTGAAGAACAAACACCATTGTACACGACTTTGAAAGAGAACAAATTCATGGTATTGTTCTTTTAGACATGGTCCATATCTTCAAGCCCAGACTCTTGACTTTTTAATTTGAATCATTCAGCCAAGTTTAAAAACCAATTATTCTTCATTCTATTTTGGCTTTAAAATATTAGTCTTTATAAAACTTTCAAAAAATCATTTTAATTTACGGTTTCAAAAACCCTTTTTACGGTTATCATCTGACTTGTTTATCCAGAAATTTTCCAGGACGCTGTTAACCATAGAGATTGAATCACCATTTTTCAAACATTAGAGGTCTCTTAAAGGCTAAAACTTTTCAGTTTCACTCTTTGTAAAACTTTTCAAAACCATTTTGATAAGATTCTCCAATTCAATTGGCGTCCTCCTTTAATGGCTTCAACAACAATTTTTTATTTAAAATATGGCCTAAAAACCATTTCATGTACGGTTTATGTTTCTCTGAAACCATTTTGTATGCATATAAAGTGTTGAATCACGCTAAACTTGAAGTTTCACATCGGGTTCACCAATTTGTTTACACCGATTTTTGATAATGTAAACTACATCATCCATGAACACGTTAGGATTGGATAAATGTCTTTTTATAGTGTTCGTTCAAGTCTCGCGATTTATGATATCACTTCATGTGTTCTTTAAGAACAAAATTATTGTTCTTATTAATGTTAGAATTGCATCCAACAACTTTTAATAACAAGTTGTCTCATGACAACATAATAGAAAAATACTCAAGTGAGCATATTCAAAAGAAAGGAAAATAAAGAAAGAGGAAAAGAAATGCAAATTGCAAAAGAAAAAGGAGAATGACACAAGAACAAATCAATATTAAATTGCAGAAAATGTAAAGGTTGATTGGAATCCATCTCTTTTCGCCCCTCAACCTTTTGTTCTTATTACAAACTGATATATGTAGACTTGTAGGAAAAACTACCACTAAATCCTACGGTCTAAATTAAAAGTACAAATAACTTCTTAAGACACTAGAAAATAACTTCCATGCACTTCAACCTTGTTTGCTGCCACACGCTCCACTTTGCCTTATTGCACTCTAATTGCAACTTTAGATCATTTCTCCTTATCTTCGGTCGAAAACCATATCAATGAAACATATTAAAGCACTTGGTCGAAAATGCAGTATGTCGAAGTCTGTATGTTCTTGGTCGAAATCTCTTTGCACTTTGCAGCATGTTTAAATAACCCATCTAACTTGTCGAAAATATAATCATGATTTCGAACAAATATTTTATTTTTAGTCTTAACAATGGGTCGGGGTTCGAACCCTAGATACCTCTTTTTTTTTGTCAAGTAGTCTAGTGGCTAGAGCTCGCAAAATTAAATTGTGGAGAAGTGGAGTGTCTGAGGTTCGAACCCCGACCCCTACATATAATATGCAATATCCCTACTAACTGAGTTAAACTCACGGGGATCTAGATACCTCATTTATTCACATCTTAATATGAGAGAGACCGAGGCATGTATGTTGTTAGTAGATACTACACGTCGAATGTGATTTATAATAATGCACAATTGTTAGGGAAAAAGTGACATGTGAAAATCACAAACAAACTCTATAACCACATGTTTCAGAGCTCAAAACACCACTTTATGATATATGGAATTTAATTGTTGTTCATCAAATCTATTTGCAACCATTTTCGGATCTCCATTTTTAGAGATTTAGATCTCAACAATTAAGCTCCTAATTAATTAACATTAGGAAAAATTATTTTTAATTAATTTATCTTTAATTAAATTAACATTAACAATTATTTTGCAACTTTTGTAAACAAAAAACAATTATTTTGCAACTTTTGTAAACAAAAACAATTATTTATAACAAAATTTGATTTATGTATCATGAGGTTACAATGACAAACTATTACCGCTGAACATAGACATATAATAATAAATTAAAATAGGGAAATGCTAACCATTAAAATACGATTATTGTATATTAATTAATAAATAATTATTATATCAATTAAAATATGGTTAATACAAAACTTTAAAAAAAAAAATTTGACTATATCTATACTTCTATATCTATACTATATATAAAGAAAACTACCCCTTTAAGCACTTTTGGGTTTGATTTTTCTTTTCAAAAATATACTCAATTTTCAATACAAATAACACATGTAACAAATAGATAATAATAATAAATTTAAATATTAAAACAAATGTAACAAACAAGATATGAAATTTTTTTTTTCCTTCAAAAAATGAATATAAATTTTTTTGTTTTTTTCCTTTATCATTTAAAAAGTGTAACAAATTAGATGAGTGTATTTATATTTGCTTTTTCATCATTCCAATTATACCGTTCAACAACTCTTTCTATAATAAAGATCGTTGTTGGTGTTATTAAAAAAAGAAAAAAAAATTCAAGCAAAAGATGGGATGCAGAGGGGTCTCCTACTGCAACACCCTAATCATATGAAAAACAAAGAAAAAGTACAAAAAAGAGGGGAGGACATAAACCAAAACCCTCAAGAAAAGAAAATAAGAGAAAAGAGAAAAATCAAAGCTTAAATTGGACACTTTTAGGAGCACCTACCCTCAGCCTGGTAGCGTAGCTCCCTTTGTTAGATTCAGCCTGCGACTTCTGCCTATTCTTCTTTTTCTTATGAACTACCAGTTGAAATTGTTGATTATCAACAAATTTTGAATCTGTCAGGTTAATACCTTCATCATTCTAAGCCATATTAGCCCATGATTCCTTCAGAAATTATATATCCCGTTGGACCACACTGGAATTGATGAAACTACAAGTTGCTGGTCAATGTTCCCCGAAGAGGGTGAATATGTTATGGCTTCGTCACGATGCTCGACGCTAACGAGAGTGTCGACTGATTCTGAATCATCATCATGATTCTTTTCAAGGTTTTCTTGACCGGAGGGGGATTCTGCAATACAAATATCTTTTCAAAGTCATTAAAAAACGAATTTAGATTATATATATATTTGTTTGTTATATTGTCGGTGTCATTGAAATAAATAATCATGATTAGTTTGATTTTTTATAACTTGAAAGCAACAAACTTTTTTTTTTTTTAAGTTTTAATCAAAATCAAAATTTCATAAAAAAAACTTCGTTCATAATTTTCAAACGTTAGCGCAATAAAAAGAGCAGAAAGACGGACACGTAAATGCCCGTCTTTTCACTAGTAAAGTATGAAATAAAATAGTATATGATGAAAAAATAAAAATATTTTAAAACATATTTATTTAGAAAATATTAATTTAAAATACATCTAAACATTTTTTTTCAAAATTAGCAAACAACCAACAACTTGCTAAATTTTAACAATTAACCGAAAAAGATACTAACAACTTGTCATATATAAAAAAAATTATGTACAATAAAAACTTAAATTATTTTTCAAAATAGGGTAAACATTATTTATTATATTTATTTTTAACAAAATAATTATGTTTTTGACGAATTTATAAAAATAGTTATAACAATGACACTAATGATGAGTTTATCATTTTGTCATAAAAGATTTGAATTTTGTTTACAACTAGCAACAAACTCGTGCTAAGCACGGGCCCGTGCTTTGAACGGGTTGGGCCTCGAAGCAGGGGTTATATGTCAAAGGGAATTGCAATGTTATATGCATTGAGAATATTAATTTAAAATCCATCTAAACATTTTTTTTTTTCAAAATTAGCAAACAACCTACAACTTGCTAAATTTTAACAATTAAACGAAAAACATACTAACAACTTGTCATACATAAAAATTTCTATGTATAATAAAAACTTAAATTATTTTTCAAAATAGGGTAAACATTATTTATTATATTTATTTTTAACAAAATAATTATGTTTTTGACGAATTTATAAAAATAGTTATAACAATGACACCAATCACGAGTTTATCATTTTGTCATAAAAGATTTGAATTTTGTTTACAACTAGCAACAAACCCGTGCTAAGCACGGGTTGGACGTTGAAGTAGGGGTTATATGTCAAAGGGAATTGCAATGTTATATGCAATGAGAAAATGGAAAAAATATTAACGATAAAGACGACGTTAATGATCAAAGGGTAAATTACATTGACCTTTCTTGAGATTTTCTTAAACAACACAAGCACATCGTCTAATTTTATCCAATTTCACTTCAATAACCTTCCAAATACACAATTTAATTTCAGTCATATTAGCTTGATATATCATGTTTTTGTTTTCTCTTTTTGCAATAAGTTGATGAGGTTGTTTTCTCGCAATGGAGAAACAATAACAATTGTTTTTACCAACAAATAGAATCAAACATCGACAATTAAAGAAGAGACTAAAAGAGAATATAGAGATGGATGGACGTTGTGGTTGACTAATGAAAAGAAAATAATCTTCGATATATCTATTTTATTAAATTAGAGTTTAAAAATTAAACCATATTGACAAAGGAACAATGAGTGATCTCTTCAGTTTGAAAAAATCACCAAAGTCTTAAGTTTGGTTGCAGACTAACTCATCTCTAGTTGTTCAGGCTTTTAAGAAATCTTCTTTGATGGTATGTTCCTTAAAAAATAGACGGGATAATTACAACATTCTGATTAGACAAATGAACATAATCGCTCATATATATAGGAAAGGAAACCATTATGCTAACAAAATGACTAATATAGGACTTTCTTTGAACTCTTATATAGTTTGGGGAGTTCATACTCATATAAAGGAGTTAATTGCTCAAAAAGTGGAATTAACAAAGCTTAAACCATGTTAAATTATAACGGAAGAACTTGTCATTTTGATAACTAAGTAAGGAAAATTAATGTTTTGTTAGTAAAATAGAGAGGGTGTTTGTGTTATTTAAGAAGACCTTAAGGGAGGTTAGTGCAATTTTTCCATGATTTTTTTTTTGAAAGAATAATTTACTCATGATAAAATCATTGAAATAGTTTTTATTAAATATTATAAAGTGGTAGAAAAAAATTGAAAATATTATAAATAATCAAGATGTCGTTGATGATAAAAATCTTGTTAAGAGTCTCGTGTATGAATATTTAATGACTCATTGATAATTTATCCAATATTTTTTATAGTTATACTGCTAAAATCTATAATAATTAACAATCCGAATCAAGGAATTTTTTTTTGGTACAATGAAAAATATTATTTTATAACATGATATTAAGATAAACAAAAAGTAAAGATAAATTATCTATACAAAAGAATCAATCTTGAAAATTTTCTAAAAAATAGTTGTATGGTTGTAATAAATATTAATCCCATGTATAATCTACAAGTGGCAAATATTTTGTAATTTTCTCAAAGTTATGTTATTTTATAATTTGCAGTTGTTTTTAGATGTATTGTTTATCCTATTTCTTTTTTTAAAAAAATTATAACAAACAGATACAATAATATTTAAAGTGATTTTCCAAAAGTTATTACAAACTTCATAGGGTCGTTTGTTGTGGATTAAAATAAGGGAAATGCTAAATGATGCCCCCGGGACACTAGTTAAGGATATGTAAAAGGAAATTATATAGTAGTTAATGCATTGAAATTGTGTAATTAATTTATAATAAATTCAAAAACGGTTTCCTTTTATGGTAATAATTCTCTATTATGGTATGCTTAACCGGTGCCCCCGGTTAGCAGGACCCTTAAAATAAAAATAATTTTGACATTCAATAATACTTAGATTTTCGTTAGATGTTTTAAAAAATATTTTTTTTTCTTTAAAAAAACTATCTTTTATTTTTTTTTTTAAGCAAATGAGGTGCAGATGACCTGCATCACCCTAGATATATAGATAACCAACAACAAAAAGAGAGGGGACATGAACCGAAACCCTCTGCAGCAAGAAAACCAAACAAAAATTGAGAGGCAAACGCCAAACTCAGAAAAGAGCAGAAAATACAAAACAGAGAAACCAAAAGGAAAAATAAAAGAGAGCAAATAAAGAAAACAGAGTTAAAAAAAGTCTTCAAGTCAATCAGGTAACTTACCCCTAGAGCGGGTATTGTGAACATGAAAACCCTTCAAATTCTTTCTAGTAGCCTTCGAAACCACTTCAGTGAAAGGCTCCTCCGTGGTAGAAGAAAAATTCCTTAGATAATTGACAGCAACTGCTATCTCTTCCTCATCGGTATAAGCTCGAGGCCTAGTGTTTGTAGCATCATTTCCCCTCCAAACATATTGCCTTAAAACCTCCAAGTCTCGAGCGACGTTGGGGTTTAAATTATCATCAACGACAATATCATTTGATTTTTCCGTTGCATCACTCCATAAACCAACCAAACGCATATCAGGATAATGTTCCCTTTGTTGTTCACTATTAGCTAAATCAGAAGAGTTGGATCCAAAGACCTCGTGAATAGCCTTTTTCGATCATTATTCAGTAGAAACACTCAAATTTTCGTTATCTTTGGTACCCATGTCATTTGGATGCAAGGTATCACTACCAATTTCCCCATCAACAATAGTTTTCAATTTAGTACTATCCACAAATCCCAAAAGAGGATTATTATCAACACAAGTTTCAGTAGCATTATTTGCCACACATTCAACTGATTCTGATTCCTTAGCCAAATCTTTCTTCTGAACAAGACTAGATTTATCCCCTAAACCATTATGCTTCTTACAAGCATCTGATTTCTCTTGATCCACTTTCACAAGTTTGCAAGACGAAAAACTATGACCAATGTTATGACAATGTGAACAAAAAAGAGGCAAATTTTCATAATCAACTTTAACAAGAAAAGCATAACCTTCTCTTTCAACCCATAATTGATGTCTAATTTTAGCAGATAAATCAATGTCAATCAAAACTCGTACAAAATGTCCAAAAGATCTCTCTATAAGGCACTTACTTATGATATGTTTGTTTATCATAATAAAATCATTTTTATTAAAAATAATTTAAATTGTTTAGATACAACAATATAAAAGAATTTTTTTGTTACAAAATCACATCAATTTTTTTAAAGTTATTTTCTTTCTCATCTAAATAGGATTTTTAAGACTAAACACACAAAAGAGTATACATATGTTGAGTTGTCAGAAGATTAAGATGGGGCAAAATTGTATTTTTGTTGGTCACTGTAACATCGCAAACGACTTTAAGTATTGCTGACTAACCCTAGAAACCAACACGAGTCTTTTCAACGTGTTTTGTCCTCACTCGCACGCTTACCGGGAAACTTCCCGGTATGTCACCCACCCAAAGACTACTCCAAGACAAGCACGCTTAACTGTGGAGTTCTTATGGAATGAGTTACCAAAAAGAAGATGCATCTTGTTGATATAGATAGTACCAAACAATTCTTATAAACCTTCCTTCAACCATGTAGTCCCATATCTACACCACCTCAGGATCCCTCTCATTCCGATGTGATTCGGTTCCTCTAGAAGTTGTCGTGAGCCGCTCATTGTCGTGCCTTGTGCACCGGAGACCACTCCCCGTCCTCGTCAACCTTGGGTATTACATTCATTACTTTTGTAGTTATTATAGACAATAGATTGTTTTAAACTCTTTAGATAATTAGAAGTTGAATTATAGGAAAATTTGTTCTGATTGGGATTAAGATTTAGTTTGTTTATTCTTTTGAAAAAAGATTAAGTTAGTGTGTTTTGTCGAGTAAGTTTGTTTTAATTTTTTTTTAAGAGAGAAAAAATATGGGGAGGTTGAAGCAAAAGACATAAAAGGATATAATTTTGATGACGTGTCAAAATATGAAGAAGGGATAAGATTATATTTTTAGTATACATTAATTTTCATAATTATAGAATAATTAGAGGATATATATTATAGACAATAGATTGTTTTAAACTCTTTAGATAATTAGAAGTTGAATTATAGGAAAATTTGTTCTGATTGAGATTAAGATTAAGTTTGTTTATTCTTTTGAAAAAAGATTAAGTTAGTGTGTTTTATCGAGTGAGTTTGTTTTTATTTGTTTTTAAGAGAGAAAAAACAGGTTGAAATAAGACATAAAATGATACAATTTTGATGACGTGTCAAAATATTAAGAAGGAATAAGATTGTATTTTTGGTAGACATTAAGTTTCATAATTAGAGAATAGAAGTCAAACTCATACACCAAACCGGCACCTCATTGACGATATAATATTTAAGTGTTAAATAAGTTTTTTGTCCCAGTAAATATAATAAATTTTGATTTTAGTTCCTAAAAAGAGATGTTTTCATCCGTATAAAAAAAATTGTTTTGTTTTTTTATCCCAAATGGATATAATTTTGACACGTTCTTGACATTTTTGTAACATAATAATATGAACTTATAAAGGTTGAGCATAATAAACGGATATAAAATGGACACATCTTGAACATAAAAGAGTTATAATTTTGACATTCATATGAACATAAATTTGTTATTAGGTACCAAAAACAAAGCTAAAAATTTTGTGAGGATGAAAACTTTATGTTTTATTTTTTTAGGGTTTAAATTTTTTAGGGACCCAAATTTAATTTAAATTATTTTTTAGTTGATAATAAGGTTTATCACATTTTTTTTTACTCAATTACATTGGTTAAAATGTAATTCATGCATCTTTTAAATCTACTTTTTGGAAATATTAACGAATCAAAAAATCAAATAATAATGTGATGAAAATAATGGAATTTTTTTAGAATGTATTGAATTAAATACTAATGAAAAATAATAATTAAAATCTATCTATATAAATAAATTTTATTACTCTGCGTTTTCATCTCACTTTTTTTAATATGGCAAACAACTAATCTTACTATATAATTATAATTAAATTTTAAAAAGTAAATAAATAGTTACAACTTTCCATATGTCAGATTTTTTTATTTGTGATGGTCGGGGTTTGAACTCCGGACCTAGTATATATTATGCATTGTCCATATCAACTGAGCTAAACTCACGAGGACATATGTCAAAGTTTCTATGTATAAAACAAAATGCTTGTAAAAAAATGAATAAAAAGAAAATCAAAATACACGTTAATATAACTAATAATAGGGTTATTATTTCCCCTAAAAAATAGTCTCATGGCTCAGTTGGCAGTTACATGCGTTATTATATGAAAGGGGAATCCCGAACACCCCATTTATTCACCCTAAAAAATATGCATTATAGTAATTAGACTACTTGACCCAAAAAAAATAATAGGGTTATTATTATTTTCCCCGTTAAAAAAAAATTATTCAAAATATAATTAATACATGAAGAATATTTGTTTGACCATAAATACTTTACATAATTTATATACATTTTTTTTTTCCAAAAAGCTAAAAGTTTTTTCAAAAAAAATCTAGGGGATATAGACCTATAACGCATTAAAAATGTGTGTGTGAGAGAGAGTAACATTTTTGTTAACATATTATTGAAATTCGGAAGAAAAAAAATCTATGTGAAGAAAAGAATTAAAAAAATTGAAAACAATTTTAAGTAGTTATTAATTAAATTGTTCATTGTCTCTGTTCTTACAATCAAGTTGTTTGGATGCGAAGATATTTTATAAAATCCTGAACTCGATTTGGATCACCATATTTCTATGTGTGATTATTTGAGTATGATTTGGCACTACACCAATAACAAAAATAAATTATCTAGGATCTCATATTTTTAAGGGAAGACCTAATTAAGGTCGACTATTTTCAGCCAATAGCTGATAGGGTGAAGTTGAAGCTCTCTTCTTGGAAAACTTCCTTACTTTCCATAGATGGAAGAATCCAACTAGTGAAGTATGTTGTGCATAGTACGTTGTTGCATACAATATCTACTTATTCATGGCATTTCTTTGATTAGAGAAACTGAAAAATGGATAAAGAATTTTATTTTGAGTGGTGATGTCTCCTGGCATTTCTTCAAACTCTATAACATCCTCCTGTGGTTGAGTTTTTAGAAACCATGAAGCAAATTTTATCTATTGTTTTGCTGAAAATTCTGACATGGGTTCAGCTTATTATCACGAAGAGATTTCAAGAGCATTGAGACCTATTGAGATTGCTCATCAGAATGGTTTGACAAACTAGTGGTTAGTATCAGACTCAGCTCTAGTAGTTCAAACTTTCAAGAACTCTTGTACTATTCCTTGGTAGCTAAGAAATTGCTAGAACAACTATAAGGATTATTGCAAACATGAATTTTCTGGTTTCACGTGTCTTTAGGAAGGAAAACATTGTGCATATTCTTTAGTTAATGTAGGTCTTTCCTTAAGTCAATTAACTGTCTGAAATGAAGTTCTTATTTATATTAAGGAAAGCTTAGTGAAAAACAAGCTAGGTGTGCCTAATTTTAGGTTTATCTATCATTAAGGTGGTCTTGGTCTACTCCCCCACCTTTATTTGTTGTTGTTCCTTTTACTTTTATATATTTTGGAGTGTGTTGTTCTATGATACTTGGCCTTTTGGTTAAAAATATCATATTTGATTGAATTATCGCATATAACATAATTTTGAGAGAGTTATAAAATATTTCTTATTTATAAATTATACACGAGATTAATATTAAGAAGCATACAACTACTTTTTAGAAAATTACACGTTTTCAAGTTTGCTTCTTTAGTAAAAATAATTTGCCTCTCTTTTTTATTTATCTTAATGTCATATTATAAAATAAACTTTATTCTTATTATTATTATTATTATTATAATTATTATATTCTTTAGAAGTATGGCTATAAAAAAACATTAGATAAATGTTATTCATTAACAAATGAGTCACCAAATAATATAGTTGTACAATTCATACACGGGAGACGGGACAACCGTCGATCATTAATTAATTAGTAAATAAGTTTTTTTTTTATGTCTCTTCTAAATAATAACAACAATAATTCTAATATAGTATGATTTAACATAAAAATCATGCACGGGATACATATTTATTATTTATAAATTTATATAAATAAAATGGCAAATATTTCTCAATGATATATATAAAAAAACACCGGACACATTAACATTATCTTTATCTCTTTTTTTTTGGACATATTTTTATTCTATCACTTAGTAATATTTATCAACATTTTTTTATGTAATTTTACATAATATAAGTTTAATTATAATAAATAATTAGAATTTAATATAAAATTCAAGCATGTGATACCTATTTATTATTTATAAGTTTATATAAAAAGTACAAACTTTTATCAATGATACATAAAAAAGCACTGGATAAATTAATGTCATCTTTTCTTTTCTTTTTTGAAAGAAATAATGTCATCTTTTTTATTTTGTAGTATTTTGACATATTTTTAGTTTGTCCCTTTATAATATTTAATAACAACTATTTTAATGTATTTTCTTAAGAAACTATTCCAATGTTTGTATTCAGTTAAATTGAGTTTTTTCTTTGTAAAAAAATTGAGTATATTTATGTATCTTTTAAATAATAACAAGAGCAATTCTAATATAGTGAAATTGGGCACATTCCTTTCCTTTATCTGGGGGCTTCTTATTGGTGTCATTCCCGTAAGTTGAATTGCTTGCAACCTCTTCTTGACCGTATTAAATCTAGATTGTCGAGTTAGAAGTTCTTCTGATGTATGTCTTGTCTTCTCTTTCAGTCTATTTTCTTTCCTTCTTCAAGGTTCCTGCATCCCGCAAGTATCATTTCTTCTATCAAACCTATTTTTAATTGTTTTTTCGGGGGCGGGTGGGTGAGGATATTAGGAAAATCTCTTGGATAAAATGGGATACGGTCTGCTTGAATAAGGAGAAAGGGGGTTTGGAGGTTGGCCGTTTAAGGGAATTTAATACGGCATTGTTAGGTAAATGGTGGTGGATGTTGTAGGAGGAGTTAGGTAGTTTCTGCGTTAGAGTGTGGGCAACAATGATTGGGGAGGCTGCCCTTTTTTTACACGCAGAGGGGAAGAGGAGTTCAGTGTGGTGGAGTAATTTAGTCGCTATTGGAGTATTGGATGTGGTGTTGGTACATGATCATGGAATAACATATGATGTTTTTTGTTATGTTTCTAGTGTAATTCTTTGCATTTGAAGGCAAATTAGAAGTCAATTAGAGGAGTTGTCAATGGTTTGAAGAACTTTTTGTATTGTTTTAATTCGAGTCGTTGAAATTCACTTTTATCCTAAATCATGCAACTCCATAGGTGTTTTGAGTCTTTTTAGTGAGAAATAATGTAAATTGGCAAAACAAGACATCACGTTAAGGATCGAGGATATGAAGATTCAAGTTCAATGGTTCTTAGAAAGTATTTGAAGACAATACAAAGTAAATAAAATTCGTTTGAAGTTTCAAGACATCACATGACGAAAGAACGCTTGAAAAATGGTCGAACACTGCAGGATTTGCGCAGGAGGTGCTGCCTCATGCGCCCCTGCGCATAGAACCATGTGCCCCTTCGCACCAAGTCATGCACAATGCGCATGGACACAGGCAGGGAGGGTTGTTTGCTTGTTTTAGCCGTTTTTTGTGAGAGACCCTTGCACTATTAATAAAGACCCTTGCACAAACTTTTATTCATTCACAAAGCTAGCGGTACAAGGCAAGGGTCAAGCATCAGGGCTTTAAGGCAGATGATCTTCATCTTCCTCTTGTACTCTACAGTATTTTTTCAATTGTTTTGTAATGATGATGGTTGCCGTTAGCATCTAAGCTTCTTTGATTAGGGTTTCACGATGAAAAATAGGCACCATCTTTCATTTTGTCCAATAATATAGATACTCTTCAAGTAACAAAATCACCTACCAATAACTAGTTACAAGTACTGGTATGCGAAGGACACCGTACTTTGTTCGATTGTTTCAATAAATATACTACAGTGATATGACAAACGAGATTAACCTACCAAAAAATTGGTATGGGAATTGTATAAAGACACTACAGTGTGTTTCAATGAGTATCTAGAAATTTTAAAATGATAATGATTGGCTAAAGACCTTCCAAAACTAAGAAAACCAAGAGAACCTGTTGTTGCTAATAGTTGTGAAAATGAGATTATGAAGGGAAATTTTGCATGGCACTTTGATAGATGGATTGTGATGGTGATGGTGGAGTGTGTGAGGTACTTGCATGATCAAGAGAGGGTGCACATGCAGCATATGAAGATTCTTCCTTCAGCTCCTGTTTAGGCCTTAAGAATCCTGTATCCATATCCCTCAACTGCTGTCCTGAAAGATAAGACTGGATAGAACTCATAGGTCTTGCATAGTTAAAATTAATTCCAGCTAGAGAATAATTTCCAGATGAGGGAAGATTCAGCGGTAGCGGCATTTGAAATTCAGGGAACATTGAAGCTATAGGTCCTGTTTGAGGCACAGCAACATGGTCAGGGCTCGTTCCGTAGGCGCCATAAGGTATGATATTATTCAAGGAAGAGTAATTCATTTGAGATATGGAGGAAGGTCCAAACTTCATATCATTACTTAAACTTCCCATCAAACTTGACCTCAGGAAGTCATTGCTAAAATCAGGTTTTCTATCGAAATGAGATGGAAGAGTTTGATGAGTTTCAGATTTCGGGATAACGGCACTCCCAGGTAAGACATTGGCACAAGTAGAAGATAAACCAACATCACTTGAGCTTATATGATTGTTATTTCTAGCAGCGGGAACCTCGTGGTTATGTTTTCCCTCATAAGTTGTAAGAACATACTTTAGATTGTGTGAAGCCCTTTCCACATGTTTCCTTACGGTACATCCGGCACTTGTGCATTTGTAGTAGCTCCTAGAAGAGATGGACAAGAAAATGTTATATGCATACTAGCTTATAGACTCAAGTTAAAAATGCATGAATATTATATGTCGTAATATCTTGATACAGTTATAAGCATTGCTTTCAATGTTGTCAATCGCTGATTGCAAGAAACAAAAGTTTGTTCAATTTCTGCTGCGCAGGAGCCAGCAGTGCTATAATGCCACTATAGACACTATTTGAAAACATTGTGTACTAATTAGCATATCACAAACAATAGCCACTTGTTCAAATTTTGCTACATTGACGGTATTTCCTGCTAAACAGACATGCAGATGCATAAAGTAAAAGCAGTATCACTACCTTGGGTTTGGATTCCCTTTGACAACCTTCTGTCCATACTTTCGCCAGCGATAACCATCATCAAGTATGTCGATGTCACTCTCAATTTGGACTACCACTCGTGGCTCACGAACAGCCCTCGGAGGAACCATTGTTTCAACCGGGTAGCTCTCCTTCTTCCTGCAACAGAAAATTAAACCAACAACATATATAGATTGTCTTTCTATTTGTATTGTCAATGCCAGCATGAAGACAGTATCGGATAAAGTACAATACCTTCTTTTCGATTCTGAGTCGGCATCTTCAGAATTGTTTTCAGGTGATAAGACTGCTTGAGTGGCTCCATCTTTATCACGATCATGATTAGCAAGTGCAGAAGAATGCTCCGGAGCGTCGTCTGATTCAAACCCTTGAGATCTAGCTCTCTTCATAGGATCTGAAAGCTCGGTCGCACCAGAAGGCGGGGATGTCCTTTCTTGACCATCAGGCTTCCGTTCTGGATTGTGTTTTGCATCTTTTCCCCGCGACTGAATGTTTCCCCATACGGAATCAGCATCAACTCTATCACATGTTTCATTGGCTTCAGCATTTTCTGACATCTCATCACTAGAAGGTACTGACCCTCGACGACTTGAATGTGGTTTTGCATGGTTATGATTACCCTTGTAAATAATTTCTGTTATGTGGCCATCGTGTGATCTTTCCACCTTTTTCTTGACCTGACAATTAGACTGAGTACATTTATAGTAGCTTCTCGGGTATTCACTACCTTTTACTTGTTTTTGGCCATATTTTCTCCAATTATAACCATCTTCTGAGGTCTTTGCTCCTGCTGCATGAGAAATCTCTTTCTGTTCTGCTTCTAAGACATGATGTTGTCCGATATCCTCACTGTGGATAGAATTATCAGGCAGAGTGCTTTCACCGCTAGCTTCTTCGGAACGAGATATTGGTATGTCAACATTATTGGTGTTGACAATCACATCATCTACCATTTTCACATCATTGTAGAAATGGACTCCACTATTTCTAGCTAAATATTCACTTGAAAAACCTTGTGGGAATGAAAAATTTAACAGTTGTTGACCTTGAGCAAGCATTTGGCTGTCTCTATGTCCTCCACTCATCATGTGGCAATTATTAGAAACCTGGTGAATTCAAGGTAACCAAAATACCACTTAGTAAGAAAGCTTTCATATCTTGGACAGTGTATGAGAAAAATATAGCTTATAGGCTGAGTTAACAAGTAGAAGTTAGACAGACTGAATTAATGGGATATTTGTTTAAATTTGGTATTATCATCTTCATGTTTAAATGTTTCAAGTTGATGGCTGGCTACGTCTATTGTTCAAAAACTATGCCTATAAAGCTTACCACCTATCAACTACGTCTAAAACGCTTAACTGACAGTCACAAATGTGTACTCCCTATTCTTCACAAATTGTGTTTGGTTTTGTGGTGACAAAAATTGATTTTGAATGAATTGATTTATGTTAAAAGTAGTTGAATATAAAATGATTTGTATTTGGATATATTCAGGAAAAAAAAATGACTTGTTTGGATAGTTTGGACAAAGCTTTTGATTGTGTGTATTAGCTACTTTTAAAAAATATGAGACTTGATTTCATGTCACCGAAAAAGCTAGAAATGTAAGCTTTTGAGAAGAATTGGTTTGGGGGTTGGAATCAATTTTAGGCTTGGAAGCCAAAAATAACTAATATGTGGTAATACAAACGTGTGATTATGGGGTGCCTGGTTGTGGAAGCAAACATATGCTCAACTATTTAGTGTGTTTTCAACTAGTGGCTATAGTGCCGCTATAGCATAGCGGAATTTGAAAGAAAAAAAAGTTATTGGTGTTCGATATACTATTTAGTACAAAAGATTGTCAAAAAACAGCTATAGTGATGTCATAGTACTATAACATATTGGAATTTGAACAAATTGCGATTTTCAGCTGTATGCGACTACCAACATAGGGCGTATAATTGATGCAATAACACCAAGCATCAACAATTTGAGAAAAAATATTGACATGCCCATGATAAAAAGTAAAAAACACAATACAGTAATTTGTATTTGTTTAATAACAATTAAAATATATAAGGGAACCTGATTTAGAGAAGCAAAATATGGAGATAAAGAATCAGCATCTAAATTGGCTTGATGCTTAAAATTGAAAGAAGCGGAAAAATTGGAGGCGGTAGGCACATCCACATTCTTTTGTTCATGTTTGACTGAAGTGAGCATTGATCCTTTATCGGTGAGAGGTGGAAGCATGGTGAAACTCCCGGTGGTGGGAGATGGCATGGCCTAAAACACACAAAAAACAACCATTGAAATGAGTAAATTTCGTTTTTTATATCCTCAAAGTTGTAAAGAATTGGGCAATTTGGTCTCAATAATTATACATTAACAATTTTGTCACTAAGATTAATGTTTTTCAATCAATTCTATAAATTTGGATTGCAAAATAGAAATCAAGGAAATTCTTAAACATATTTCAACACGCATGAGCTTAACAACATGCTAACTCAACATATATTGGGGAATTACTTGATTGATGATTTTCAACCTCAGAACATAATTGCAATTTCATAAATTTGAGTAACTAAATCAAACATTGAAAAGAAAAAACATTTGTTCAAGTGTTCCATCATCACTAAAGTTGAAGATCATCAATCAGTTTACTCGAAACAACTCAGGATAAATTTAGATAGCAAAATGAGAAATTTGTAAAAACAAGTATCATAGCTCAAAGTGACCAAAGCAACATATATTGTTAAATGACATAGAGAATGCATTAATTGACGAAAAATGATGATTAATTAACTAGTCTAATTTTGCAAAAAATGAAAATGAGATGTGTGATCATATACGATACCTGAGAATTAGGAAGCATGATGGGGGATTCAAGCAATGCGGTGGGACTAATCCCAGGTGGTATTGTGAGACATGGTGATCGAGTTGCTGGAGAAACCAAAGGGGTTGTTGCACCAAAACTGATAAGCCCTGCGTTGATTTTATTGAAACCCCTTCTCTCAGCTATGCTTCTTTTTGGTGAAAAATAGACAAACTTTCTATCTTTTGCATCAGAAACATTGTTGTTGATGTTATTGTTATTGTTGTTATCTTGTTCCATTTTTTGTGTGGATGGTTGTTACAGTGAAACTCAACTAAGAAAAACAGAGAATTCTGACGTTGTTATTATGTTAATGTTGATGGTGAGGTTCAGCTCCAAAGCTCCATAGGAGTGGAGCTGAAACCAATGAAACTGGGAATTAGAAGCTTATTCTGCAATGTAAATCTCTATTTCACTCCATACAACACACACAACATACATAAATATAGTCGTATTAAATAAAGACTATAAATTAAGAAAAATAATAATAATTTCAACCACACAAGCAAATTATATTTACACGTCATGGTTTAATGGTTTAATATGTACGGTGTGGTGTAGGTGGTGTTTTTCATAACAACAAGCAAATTTTTGTTTCACTGCTTGCTTGCTGTGGTGTTTAATGGTTTAATATGCATGTGTACGTGGTGTTCGATATCAGGAGAGACTAAGCATATTGTTCGGCTTAATTAATTTCACTAAAAGAAAATAAAAAGTTGTTCGCTCTCTATCAAAACAACCTTATCCTTATTTAAAGGAAATTTAAACCATTTATCTCTCAATTTTTTACAAATCATAACAACCTCTGAAAAAATGTGGAATGAAAACCATACATTGTAAAATAAATAAATCATCAAATATAATTTGACAACTATCTTTTCTCCAAAAACAATAATTGAATTCTATCTTTTGTCAAAAATAAATAAATTCTATCTATATAAATAACTTTTAATATTCAGCATTTTATTCTAATTTTTCTGGGTAGATTCTTCTCCCCTTTTTTTTTTGTCAAATTCTTCTGACCTTTTTAATAAGGCAACATTCAAATTTATTGTAAAATTATAATTGAATAATTTTTAAGAGTAAATAAAATATATACAACTTACCATATGTAATACTTTCTATGTATTAAAAGCAAATAAAATATTTGACCAAAAAAAATATAAAATATAACTACTAATAAGGTTAATTATTAATTTAGTCAAAAACACTTTACGGAATAAGTTTATTTAAGTAAAGTGTTTTTTGAATAAGCTTAATTATTTCAATAGTTAAAATATAATTAATACATGGACTTTACAGAAAATTTTGTAGACCAAAAACACTGTACAAATTTTTTTGAATATACTTTTTTCATATAAGCTTATTTCAATAGTTAAAATATAATTAATACATAGACTACAGAAAATTTTGTTGACCAAAAACACTGTACAATTTTTTTTTAATATACTTTCTTCATATAAACTAAAATATATTAACAAAAGAGAATGCTAACGAGTGTTGAGAATCTACAATAAAGATAATCATTTTTTTAATATTTAAATAGGTATCACGTATACACATCATTTATTTATAATTGTTTAATATTAATATTTAATAAGCATCAATCAATCTAATCTAAGCATCTCTAACAAAAGTTTTAAATTGATCCTATCAATAAAACACACGTATTGCAATGACTATCTTAATGAAAAATATTATGTGCCCCGCTTAAAATTGAGGTGTTTAAATGAGATGCTCAATAAGTATTCAATGGGGTACCTAATAGGTTCTTGGTCATCAAATAAAGAGTCCCTTCTGTTGAAATAGTAAGGGTATTTGTTAAGAAGTCTAAAGAATAAATTTTATTTGAGAATTGTCTATCCAACACATTAAAACTTAAAAACCGAACTTTTTCACATAAAACTTAATGTATTTGACATATAAGCAAAAAAAAAAAACAACTTGTTAGATACATTGAATAACTAATGTATTTGACATAAATGTTAGCAGATACATTAATTATTCAATAAATCTAAAAAATTATTTTTTGCTTATAAATGTGACTGGAGCGAGCACATTATTTGCTCTTTTGAATGTTTAATAAAGTGTTCTAAGGGCATTTGTACCATAACATGAAAAGAAAAATATCTAGAGACATTAAAAAGTGATATGAGAGGAAACAATTTATAAATATATTATATAAACTGAAACAAAAATTAAATTTATCTATGAAAAGAAAAGAATTAAAAGATTTAAGTAGTTATTAATTAAAATATTCATTGTCATATTGTTACAACACAGTGGTTTAGTTGTGAAGATATTTTATTTGGGATCCTGAATTCAAACTTGAGTCTATATATTTTTCATTCCTCATGTGTGTTTATTTGAAAATGTGTTGGCTAGTAGAACACTAACAAAAAGAATTAAAAATTAAAATACAAAAAAAAAACACTCAAACATTATCCTATTAAGTGAGATCAACTACATTAAAAACTACATAAACTAAATTATATCATAATGTTATATCATAAATTATATTTCAATAGAACTCATCGTCTTTAATAAAAATCGTTTTTCAAGAATGCGATTTCTCACTATCATCATTTGTCACTTCAAATACCATGGTCTTTTGGTACTTAAAGAAAAAACAATGCCAGCTTGGCACGTAATTTTTTTTCAAGGTATAGGGAAAAAAACTCCTCATAAATCGACCACTAATAGAAGGTTCCGTCATGACTTCTTCGCCAAGCTATCACATTGTTCTTATTGGACGGAGAAGAAGCATCCGTGGCCTAGATACTATCACTAATGATCAAAAGAATAAAATTCTAACAAGTACCATTCAAACACTGTTAAAGGAATTAAAATAGGCAATTTTTTAATAGAAAAATGATGTATTAGTGACACTAAAATGTGTTTAACTTACCAGTGTAAGCATAGGGAAACCAAGATACTTACTGAGGTGAGAAGTATAGCTAAATTGAAGACATTAGGGGAAGACATTCTTGTCATTGGGTCAATTGAAAGAATATTACCAAACCCAAATCTCATGGAGGACTAGGAGTTCGCACAACTAGAAACTCCAACATTTCCTCACTTGACAAATACATTTGTGACATATTATACCAACCTCATGGAGGTCTAGGAGTTCTTACAAGTTTTGAGTTCAAATTTTGATGTCTAAATATTTGACTAATGCTCATATTCTACATACTCCTTTTAAACCAGAAGATTCATGTATTTGGCGTGCTATTACCAAGGTTGTGGACTCCTTGGGCAAGGATTCACATGCAGAGTTGGTAGAGACCATATATCTATATGGCATGATAAGTGGATATATGATGTTTATCTTTGTAATGCGGTTACCTATGTTGATATCAATGATGTTGATCTTCGTTTTTGTGATATTTTTTATAGTGGTGTGTGGTACTTCAAAAAAAAAAATGTGTTTAACTTATATTCCCAAAAGAATGTTTGTGCCTCTCACCCACAAAATAGCTAAATCTATCCATAAGGTTTCCAAGAGGGACGTTGGTGATACGCAATCAAGAGCTTGTAATCACGCCTATTACCCGCACTTTAACAACAAAAAGCTTGTAATCACGCCTATTACCCGCACTTTAACAACAAAAAGACAATAAATAACAAAAAATATCACAACTTATTAAAATATGATCGAAAATCTCTTAAATCAACGGCTGAGATGTTAACTTTACTTACCATAGATACAGGCACAGCTTAGACACAAACTTCTAATTGACCATTGATCATATTATTATACAATTAAAAAAAGTATACTCCAAAAGCAATTTACCAACCATTTTCAAAGCAACTAAAATATACCCTTTAACCTATGCACACTGATTCAGAGTCCTCAACATCATCTTCAACAGCAACACTGGTTACATCTTCTCTAGTAGTCGTCATGCTAATGCTGGAAGCCTCACCAGTTGCTTCTGGCACACCAACACTGCCATGTGTCAGGATAGTCTTTCTCTTGCTTCTACTAAGTCTCCATTTCCTCAACAACTCAGAAACCTCACTCTCATCTCCTGATAATTCTCCAACTTGTAATTCTTTATGTTCTTCACTTATCACTTCCCTCACCCTTTGCTCACTAAAAGTCTCTTGTGTGACAAGAAAGATGAGTGGCCTGTAACAATATAAGAGAAGCATAAGTAGCACAATGTACACATATAATGACACCCAAACATAGAAAGTCCACTTCCAATTCCGAATTAACTCTTTAGCCCAAGGTAAATGGGAGTTTATAACAATTTCAGCTTCATATATTTGTGGAAGAGATGAAGTTCCTGCTCTTGGATGCAGGGTTACTCTTATACCATTGGTTCTTTGATTCTGTTCCTTGTGCCTCAACATTTCTACATTGATTTTCTGAGTCTCTGCAGAGATTCCTAGCACCAATGGCACACCCATCATAACTGTCCTTGCAAGTCGAATTGGTGAGCTTCGAAACCTTAACATGCATGGTTGGCTTGATTTTGCTATCACGTTTCCGTTTACTGATAGGAGTTCTGCTGTCAACTGCAAAACAAATCTTGTTAACTCTTTAGGAAAAAGAAGCTGTGTCAAGTTTGTACATGTTTGTTGTAATCATTGATCACGTATTTATTTTTGTTTCTTTTTACCTTATATATTCTCCTTGTTACACAATTTGAAACAAGACTTTAAAATAATCATATCCAATTGATTCATCAATTCTAGATGCAAAAGCTCAAAATTCTAACTTCAATTAGTTCAACTCACTTGAGCTCCAAACTCTCACTTCAATTAGTTCAACTCACTTTTATTCAAATATATACCAACATAATCACTTTTACGTTCAACTCACCTTTGGTTAGAATCAACATAACCAAACACACACTAAGAAGACTAACACACTTCGAAAGAAAATGCAAGTAAATGGCATAGTTATTATGAACAGATTCATGAGATAGTTCAGAGAAATTCTAATATGGTCACATGACCAAAGAAAAAGTGTTTGGTCACACACACATAAAGAAGTATTTTTTAATAGATAAAAAAGACAATTGAATATTTTGAGGAGAATCTTTTTATGTGTGTGTCCAAACATAATTGATTTGGTCTTGTGACCATGTGACCATGGAAGAATACCTCTCCCTTGACACATTACTCAGGAGGGCTGGGCTAGGATAATTATCAGCAATCAGGACCCTACCAATTAGGGACAAATAATAATTATGTAATAAATTGCATGAAAGCAAGCATGTCCAAGGAATCTAAATGGCATACCTGAAACACCCCAAGCTCCCTATTGAATTCAGATTCAGGCATCAAGAGGGACAAAGAAACGGAAAATGTGTGACCAACTGGAACACGTATATGTTTTTTCTTAATATAACCCCAAGCAGCACTAACTCCACCATTAAATGAAAATACAGCTGTAGGATGAGCATCAGTGTAATCAAAATACAAACTTTCATGAACAATGACAGGTTCCTCCACCCAAAACCGAACCAACCCAACACCCACCACAGAAGCCAGAATCAGAACAAAGAACAGAATCATACACACATATGCAGCACTCAGAAAACAAAGTCCCAGTTTCTTAAGCAATACAATGCTACCATAAGCTATTTGTGAATGAGCATTGTCTTTGGTTTGCCCATCATGATGGTAGGAATCAGATGTCACTGTCAAAAGAGAGTAGAAAGGGGAAAAGACAGAGGCCATGCTGTTGTAGAGTAAGTCTGCTGGTGTGGGAAAAACAAAGGAGTTTTTTTGGTTTTCATCCATGGAGATGGATAGTGAAGTTTCATAGATAAGATAGCTAAAACTTCAGTTTAGACTTGAGAGGGAGAAATTAATAAAATTTAATAAGAGGCATGAGACAGATGCAGTGTTGTTGCATGCTGTGGCAGAACACAACACGTGTCTTTTGCATGAGAACAAGACCAAGATACCGTGGCAAATTGGCAATTTGCATGAGAAAGAGAAACATATTGATATACTTGCATGGTTTTTCTATTTTAGTTGATTATATATTATGAGTTATGATACATAGACCACCTTAGGTGACAATACACCCCTTGACACTCACACAAAAATCTGACACGTGGTCACGTGAACCCTACACAAGTACATTTTCTCTTTCATCTCCTCTTTTCTCTTCTTAGTATATATAGGATGTACAAAGGTGTATGGGAATAAATGGTGTCTATGTAACATTTTCCATATATTACTATATACAGCAAAGTTGGCATTTTCACTGTTAAAAAAAAAGTTGGCATTTTCTCTGGGCTTCAGTGCTGAGTTTTGGGCTTTTTTTGGTAAAAGCCCTTCGTCAACAAAAAGATAAGATTCACATGATTATATATCTATCTACTGAAGCTGCAAGATGAATGATAGGATTATCTGCTTCATGGTCAATTTTTTGCACTAACTTAATCAAAAACAAACATATCCTGAAATTATAGTGCTCCATCAGATTATTGTTTTTTTCATTTCCTGCATATGATTAAAAGCTCTTCTCTTCTGGCATTTCAGGCAGAGAGATCAATCACAATAGTTTGAAGAAACAGTTAAAAATTTGAACCACAAACCACATCAAAATTGTCGCCAAATCCTAACACACTCTAATCATTGTCATCAGCTTAAAAGAGAGTCCTTTGACATATTAACCAGCTCATTAACTATAATCATGCCCAACAAAGTGAAACCTTATCAACAATTCCATTCGTCGCAACTTGCGTGCATTTTCATCACAGCAAACTCCAGTGATGGAGTTCCAAACTGCAAGCTTGTCAGGCATTTCATCAAATATCTTGTATTTTGGTTCACCAAAAAAGTCTCAGGCTAAAATTAGTTAATAAAACATTCACTTTTCTCAGCTCATTAGGGTGCTGTTTTAACTAAGAACAAAACCTAAGAGCTCATACAAGGACAGTACTTTAGAAAAGTGGTGCCTAAGCCATACAGTTTGACGGTACAAAAAAATTTCACATTGCCTCAGAATTTTTATTTTTTTTTTTGAAGAAGAAAGTGCTTGAGAATTGAAACCAATAGCTGTGATGATGACACAAGGTGTGTGATGGCACGCGATGAATGTCCGTTTGAATAAAACATTGATCCAAGTCACTCTCAGCACACAATTAGTTTTTTTTACTACCTTCAGTAGGATTGTGACGCCTCATTTCTTATGGATAACTTGAAAAGAGACTGATCAATTGATCACTTGTCCCACATGTATATAAAAATAGTACGGTGTGCCATTCAAAAAAAAAGTAAAAATAGTACAGTATGAGAATCAGGCACGAGAGATGTTTAGGAATTTTACAGCTGCACAACCGACAACAATGGCTGCCCTTCAAAAGTAGTGAATTTGGAATAAAAAATAGTTAGTGTGACTCACTTTCTACCCTGTAAATCGTAATGGACGCAATGGGACAGATATTTAATATGCATAGAACACAATGCATAGCATCATCTTTGATACCTTTCCTATTCCATGTCCAAAAGTAGTTAGACTTAGAGGCAGAATCACGTTGCCTCATTCATTACCCCAAGGCCAAATCCCCCCTACTGCAACTTTTTAGTAATATATATAAGATAATTTCGCATCTCAGGAAGATAGACTTTACAAAGGAGTATAATTTCTATGTATCAGCAAAAAGCAAATCGAGTTATAACAAATACAAATTCATGTAGTAAAAATTCATGCACGGGGTTTTGTTACCGTATGGTAATGAAGCAAACGGCTCATCTCTAACTCACTCCCAGTGGCTTGTCATCTAGAAAGATAAATCTACAAATGTTCCATCAGAAATCCTTAGGATGCTGCTATCTGGAAATAAGAGACAAGGAGAGATGCACCATACCAAATTTATAACGCACTAATACCGATCTTTCCTTCATTTGGTCTCTAGACTGCAACATCATTCTATGGAAAACAAAAGACAATACCATCGTTTATTAAAATATGAGCATGTATGTATTTGTATTTTGCATTTGGATCTCTCCGAACATAGTAACAGATGCAACCATTAACACAATCGCGGAGAGTGAAACAAAAAAAAAATGTTCTCATGACAGCAATTCAAAACAGAGATAAAGTTGGTGTAAAATAGACAAACAATCCAAACTACTTTCATTATCATGGAGACTGATAGTGTTACAATTTTGTGGAAGCTAGGAAACTAGGGTCAAGAACACAAATACAGAAAGTACTACACCATGATATGCCTTGCCTGCCAATAATAAATATATAGGCCTTACACATGAATTGAAATCAAACAGAAAGCTCTGTTCGAGAGATCAGAATTCCATCGGTGTCTGCATAAAGCCATTCCCCATCACTGATCCTTGTCCCAGCAATAGTTATGGGAACATGCTTTTCTCCCATACCTTTCTTATTGGCTTTCGTGGGATGAGAACCAAGAGCTCTCACCCCAATATCACAACCATTGATCTCATCCACATCTCTTATACATCCATTCACAATGATACCTGCCCATCCATTGTTCTGTGCTTGCACTACAGGATTACCACCCAATATTGCACAGCGCAAACTGGCACCCCCATCCACAACAAGCACTCTTCCATTGCCTTTCTCTTCAAGGAACTCCCGAACCAGGACATTGTCTTCAAACACCTTCAAGGTAACTATAGGTCCGGAAAAGACCTGTCTTCGACCATAAATCTGAAAAATTGGCTGAAGGGCACGAAGCTCCCCACTCAAAATTAACTGAGGGTTCGCATCACACACTTCGGCAGTGGTAACCAAGGCCATTTTACTTCAAGGAACCTGCAACAGCACAAATAAAAAACAATTTCCGATTCAGAAACGAAATTGAAGATTATGATCGAATTTAGATAAAAGAAAAGAAATCCAGAAACCCGTAGGAAAAATATACGAAAAGAATCCTGCAATACAGTAGCTTCTCATACAAATCGAAACTAATTTTGTATCCCAAATTTCTCATTTTCGTTTGATTTCAATTATTTCAATTTCATACACAACTATATACTTTCTATAAATTGTATTTTTGTGCATACAAAGCACACCTGGTTTGTATTTATAATAGAAATTGAAATGAATTGATTAAACATATAATTGATATGACAATGATCTCTAATTGATTTTAAGAAGCTTAATAAAGACATTTTTATAAGCAAAGAATAATAAACTCAATCAATTTGATTGGAAAAACTTAAAAGCAAATCCAAAGATAATTACACATGTATATACTATACAAACTAGCTTACATTTGCATATAGGAAAAGCAAGAATCAAAAGTATATGGAATGATAAATTCAGATGAACTATGATAGAATTAACGTCACGGTGAGTGAATAATATATATAGAAGAAAAGGAAAATAAGAACAAAACAAAATCAAACATCAAGATCTATGAAATGATTTATATAAGAGATATAAATACCGATGGATGAGAAAATGGATCTGCAAATTTGAATGAATATGGAAGAAAGTGTCACGTTGAGTTTGATTGCGAAGTTGATACTCCGAACAGATTTTGACACAGTCTGGAGAGAGAGAGAGAGAGAGAGATCAGTCACGTTATCAACATTTAACAGCACAAATGTCTACCTCCCACTTGAAGAGAAGAAAAGAAAGTAAACGAACTATATTTTTTTTTATCAAATAAATTATTTTATTTCAAATTTATTATTAAAATAAAAGCGAGATTTAAATAACCATTTTCATTTGAAAGGTGTTCTTTTCAACTAGAGTTAATTATGGCTCGACATTTTTCAACAAGAGTTAACTTCCATTGGCACTTTTAGATCAGTTGAACTGACTTAAAACGTGATTGAACCGATCTTAAAGTCAAAGCTAACTCTGGTTTAAAAATGTTGAGCGGAAGTTGACTTTAGCTGAGTTAAGGGAATGAACAATTTGAAAGCGAGAAGAGTAATTTTGTTTTTGTTTTTGAAGGAGTAATGAATAATTACAATAATGTCTCAATTTATCAAATTTTCAAAACAATCTTTGACTATGCATTGTATTAGTCAAAATAGTCATTGACGTTAAGATAATCTAATAATAACTCTTTTCTTATAAGAACTGATATAACAATAGATAAGTATATTGAGAGACTGATATGACATAGTTTAGAGAACATTGTAACGTTAGAAACTATATTGGCTAACAAAGTTAGAAACTATTTTGGACCCGACGACATCAACTTTGATTTTCTAAGAGAATTTTCGTCATAAATTAAAACTAATTTTAAAAAAATAAATTGACTGAGTTTCATAGGAACGGTAAATAAGTGAAAGGGTCAATCTTTACTTTTATTGCATTGAACTCTAAAGTAAAAAAAAAAAAAAAAACTCTAAAGTAGTCGAATGTTGTCTGATTTTGGTTGAGTGTATGTACAAAGTGTTGTTCAAAGTTTGTGAAGAGAGTGCATCTAGATATAGTGATGGCTAAAATGAATTGTCATGTTTTGTGGAAGAAGTAAACTATGGAGCACAGAGAATAGCTTCTATGTTAGTAAATGGAAGTCTAACATGTGAGTTTAAGGTAGATAGGGGATTCGGGTAAGGTGGTCCTTCATCGCCATTTAGTTTTTTGGTTGTTGTTGAATAGTTGAATGTAATGTTGAATGCTTTAGTTGAAGTTGGTCTTTTTTTTGTTATAAAGTAGGTGTCACATAATGGATGTCGGTATCTCATATGCAATTTGCAGATGATACGTTGATATTTGGTGAAAGAAGTTGCGGGAACATCAGGGTCCTAAAAGTCCATTGTTTTACTCTGAAATGGTTTCAGGGTTAAAAGTTAGTTTTCATAAAAGCATATGTTGGTGTATGTGAATGTGTCGGACATAGGTTGGAGAATGCAATGGTTATGCTTAATTGTCATGTTGGTCAAATTCCCATTTGATATTTTGGTCTTCACATCCCATAGGAGGTAATCCTCATAGGTTATTTTTTGGTATCCTCTACTTGATTGGGTTAAGAAAAAGCATGTGGGTGGAAGAGCGTGAATCTTTCGTTGGATGGTCGATTAATTTTTTTTTAAATGATTGAGAAATGATATTTGTACAACCATTTTGTAACAACTTTTTGACAACTTTCTCTCTCATACTCACATTATGTTTTTATTCTCTCTCTTCCTTCTTTTTTTGAGCAAAGCTCTTCCTTTTTCTCTTCAATTATTTTTGACCAATAGAAATAGAGGAAATGGAAGTTGTCACCAATGTTTGTTCATATATCATTGCTCTAAATGATTTTTATGAGGGAAGTGAGAGTGTAGAAAAGTTCACCAGGTAAAATTGGACCAGGTGGGTCTTGATCACCAAAATGGAGGTTTGGGGGGAGTTTAACATTTCTTTGCTAGAAAAATGGTACTAAAGGATGCACACGAATCAAGGAGGTTTATTGTTTAATGTGTTGGCAGTTCGATATGGTCTGGAGTGTGGTCGTGAGAAGGAGGGGATGCTTAAAGTGTTGGCGTGGTGGAAAGATTTATGGGTGTCAAAAGAGGTATTGTGATGAGGGTTTGGAATTGGTTTGATGATAACTTGGTAAGACCGGCACTTTTTCTGGTTAGACTCATGTCTGAAAGGAGATCCCATGCAATAGTTCAATAATGCTTTCTACTCGTGCAATCGCAATTATATTTTGAATCTCCACATGCGATCACAAAATCGGTATCTCACACCGATCACAGAATCGTTATTTTTTTAATTTAAAAAGTATCACCTCCATCTCTAACAGGAACCACCATTTCTTTAAAAATAAAAAATAAAAAGCTAATAAGACCTTATATTTTAGAGATGGAGGTGGTACTCTTTTAATTTAAAAAAAAAAACTAAGTAAACAAAATTCCACCAACAGACAGTTGGACACCACCAGAATAATAAACTTAAGATTCAACACAAGACAATATTCCTAATACCCTTATTATAAGTAAAAAAGATTCAAGTCACGAGCATCCTATTCATAACAACTTTAACCTTATTGAACATTCGCACGCATCCCAAAATCCTAATTCAATCAACAACAAAACTTCAAAACTTTCTGCCAATTTTAAGATACACCCAGGCATTACTGTTCTGGGTATACTATCAAATAACAGAAACGACCAATGATATTATACGGGATACTACTTCAAAAACTTTCCTTAAACAGGTCCATTTTCTTTATTTGTATGAAAAATATCAACCCTTAATAGTTCGCTGCAAGATCTCTGGTTTTATGTCAACTTGTGAATTGTCTTCATGTCAATGACCTCCTTAAGGGTCCCTTGCTCAAGATGATCCCACCATTTAAATAAGAAATTGTCAACAATTAGTCTGAACCAGGGGGACAGCTTCAAACCTTCCTCACCTGCATCAGATTTCCTCAGCAGCTCCTTCAACTGATCACGGTTAACATATTTGATATCAGCCACTTCATCAGGATTTGGATTAACGTTAACATCCCGGACAATGAACAGCAAATAATCCACTGCAATCAAAATGGGAAAAAAGATAAGTCAATGCTATCTAAAGGAAACGTCCCTTCCACAACCATAAACTCAAAAACTTATCCTGTTAGAATTAGCAGCAGCATAGATTACGCACGTATACCGCTGGAATAAAAACATAAAAAGGAAAAGTCGATTGGAGGAGCTATTAGTGGTGCATGTCCAGATTCATATGCTTGGATAACCTAAATTATCGTGCACCAATCCTAGTTGGATACTTAAAACAGCAAAAATCAGCTTGCGGTAAAACTTGGAATATATTAAATTAGCTTACCTTCATGCTCTCCCCATTTGCCATCAGAAGGTGCCTTATAAAGTATGCGACCCAATGGGGTGAACTGGTCAACTGGTACATCTTGAGCAGGAATACCGAGCTCATCCAACAGCTTCCTCTGGGCTGCATTTCTTACTCCTGGTAATACAAGGAGTAAAAATAAATAACAAAAAGCTACAACAACAAAGTACATCGTAATCTTTTCTACATGTATATATATATATATATATATATATATATATATACACACACACACACATTATAAAAGGTAAACAGTTTATACCAAGGGCATTCTCTTCAATAAGCTCAGATTCTCGGTACAGTGGATGGCTACAGCAGGTGTTAGTCCACACAAGAGGGAATGTCACCTTTGTTGAAGAGCGTTGCTTCACCACAAAGAACAAAGAAGCTCACTCAATAAACAGACATATAAGAAAGAGTCTACGACATGAAAACATGCATGCGTCATCAATCATCATAGAGATTTATTTCGCCAAACAGTCATTCAGAAAGGGGGGTAATAAAAAAGGCAATAGCTAAATTCAGATTTAACAACAAGAAAAACAATTTGGAGAAGCGGCAATCAAATGTCACAATTTTGTTCATATTTCGTATTAGATAGTTCAATGTGCAAGTCATAATGATTTTGTTATCAGAATAGGAAGTGTTGAATGCAACTCGTCACAATGATGTTACTATAAAGATCACTCAATTATTTGAATGCAGAACCTTCAACAAACGACTAAATTATTTCTTGATTTTCTTTCTTCTTGTTTGCTACTGAGAAATTGACAATAAGACACCAACTCCATCGTAAAAGGGAAGCACTGGCGCAGTTAACAGCAAATAGCAGTTTCCCCTTTCACAGACCTTGAACCCAGAGGTCCCGAGTTCGAGCCCTGCTAGTGCCCTAGGAGGGAAATGCTAATAAGTGCCCTAAGGGCACTTGATAAGAAGTTTAAAGTAGAAATTTTATCTTGGATTTGTGTATTCAACACATTGAAACATCAAAAAGAAACTTTTTCTACATGAAAGTTAGCGATTGTTTCCATTTTTTTATCCTTAACAAATGCCACTTGTTATCAAGACCCAAAAAAAAATAGCAGTTTCCCCTTTCAATATTAAAACTGGGTCTATAGCCCACCTAGTGATTTGAATGCAGATGTAAAACTAAAAACTCTCTAATTAGTGTCTACAAAACACTAAAACAATAATATGAAATAAAGATACACATGAAAACTATCACAACAACCAAGCTTTATCCTACTAAGTGGGGTCGGCTACACGAAAACTATTAAAACCAAGAAATTTGGCACACAAGGATAAATATATTATACAAAATCTTATAAATAAAAAGCATACCTGAAGAAGCAACTCATACTTCGAGTTAAACAGGAATACACTGAAAGCTCTGTGCAGCAAATTTTCAGATTCAATCTTTTCCCACAAGTGGCCTATAAAATTGTTGAAGATCAAAATATGAATAAACCGGGCCTATGTCCCAAGAGCAGTATTTTTACTTCAGGAAGTCAAAATCCACACACGCATCGGAAATTTGCTTTTTTATTTTAGATTCCCACACAACAATTTGATCAAAAGCTACTATTAATATATGACAAACAAAATTTAGAAGTTGCAATTCTTTTATGCCTGAGTAGCAGCTTATTTGCATTAAAATCAGTGACGAATTCTAGAAGATAATAAATTATTAATTTAATAACTCTTATCATCAAAATTTGTAAATGGAAAATTGACGATAACTTTGCAAACATGTAAAATGCATTATCTGAATACTGTGTGCATAGGCATGGTCCTGACTTACATTTGTCATTTAAAAACCCTAAATCAAAACACCTCATTTATATCATAACACCAACATATACAGACACAATAAATCAAAGAAGTTAATACTTTTAGCACCGTATGAATTACAAGGTATCAAAGTACCCACACAAAAATACCAACAAACAATGTGAATCCTTGCAATTGCAAACTAATTAAGATTTCAAAAATGGAAGATCGACTTACAATTGTATTTGGACTCATGACCAACCGCACGATCATTCTCGTCCACTAAAATGCATCTGCAAAAGTTCAAAAACAAATAAACAATTACCAACTCAATGCAAGATGAAGAAACATGTGAAACATTAGTAAAAATTGAATTTAAGATATCTAATATAAACAGATCTGGAAAACTGAAGGAAAAGACAACATACAAACTTCACTGTCACAAGAAAGAAATGTCAACCCTTGAATTTTATTAGATTGAGATCCCAATGTATTTCAATCAAATAAAGGATGAATACATAATTACATACTTTCTCGTGCAGTTATCACTAGAAAATTACAAATTAACCTCGATAAAGAAAAGTCATTTCCTGATACACAGGACTTATGAGATAGTCAAAAAGCTAAATTTCTAGATCTATGTTCTAAACTCCAAAAGTAACGGAAAAAGGTCAATGGAGCCGAAAATTTAAAAAAACAAATTGAAAATTCAAATCTTCTAAATAGCAGTTCTTTGTGAAACAATTAATGCTAATGAACATCATACATACAAAAATTACCAAAAGCAGTAGCCAATTAGTCTAATTGAACCCACACTCACACCATGTATATAAAAAAAAATTACGAATTTATGTTCAACTGTTTTTTCCATTAGTGTTATTTGGATTTCGGACACACAAAATACTAATACTCTCTGATCTAGTTTTTTTCCCTTCCGATGAGAGAGAAAATTATTAAAAAAAATTAAACCCTACCAAAATCATATATCAATACAACGTTAGATGTCAAATTTTGTGTTCCGAAAAGATTTATCTTTTTTCAATAACTCACATCAATTTCAAGAAAAGGTAGCACTAGTGTCAGTGTAAGACGCACCCAAACTACGAAATACTGACGCATACATGGACACCGGATATGACATCACTAATATTAATATGTAATCATTGGATACAAGCACGTGTATCGAACGTGTCGATAATCGACGCGTGGACACCGGATATGACATCACTAATATTAATTTAACGAAATTGAAGTAAATGGATGTAATCATTGGATACTGGCACGTGTATCGCAACGTATCAGTAATCGACACGCATAACCAACACACATTTAATCTGAAATGTCCGTTATAATTACATTTGTTTAAAATTTAGTTATACTTGCACATATAAATCAAGCATCGCAAATCCAATTAAGCATCACAGAGAACAGAATAAATCAAGCATCACATATTGAATTAAAGTCCAACGCCAATGATCTAAAACAAAAAACCCTAAGAGTTCAATTTGTTCCACTACATATTAATCCATGCTTTGAATAAATAAAAAACAATTAAAAATAAGAGAGCAATTACACAAAAAAACTAGAAGATAAATAAAAGAGATAAGAGAGGGATAAGGAAACGAACTCGTCATCGAACATGAGACGGCGTTGGACGGCGTCCATGCCAGCATCAACAGCAGCGACGGGAGTTTCGCCCATGGTGGACAGAGAAGCAGAGAGAGGGGTTTTGCGGCGGAAGGAAAGAGAAGAAGAAGGACAAGATCTGAAAGGGGAGTGAGCGAAGAGTGTGGGGGTTATGTTCCTTTTAAAGTGCCGGCTCAGAGTCGCGACGATTGAGGATTGTGCCATTTTCCTTGGTTCATCAATCCTTATGTTAATTGTACTAATTATTAATCTAATGCTCACCTACCCTTGTGGTAGTGTTTTTTAGACCGGCGTTCTTTTATTTTTTTTTAAATTAGATTGAATTCCAGACTCGTCACGGTTGAAGCGAAAGAATAAGAAGAACGAATGAGTTAGCTACTTATCCATTGAATCAATCTTTTAACCGACCAATATATTTTATTAGTCTCAAGAAAACGTCATGACTTGTAGTCAAATTGATTGTTCTATCATTGTGATTTAATGCGGTCAATGAGATTTGAGTTTTTCTATGGTTGATGAAACTTGAGTTTAGTTGGTGAGGAATTTATGCAGAGAAGTGAGGTCAACTCTCTCTTTCGTCGTGATGATCTATTTAGAGCTTAAATTGTAAATACCTTTAAAGTTACGTTTTTTATATATCGTAATGGCATATTTTCGATAATCGAAAAGAGTAGTTACATAAGGTTTTTCTGATGCGAAAAGATTATTATCTTGTTCAATGTTATCCAAAGTAAAAGTCTTATCTTTTTTTCAGAAAAAGATAAAACTAAGGTTGTCATCGATGGAGTCGTTTTGTTCTTATTTAGTTTCTTCTGTTTTCAAATCTATTTCAACATTGATTTCAGTCATTTCCCTCTCGTCGTATTCTAAGATTCCATCAGTATAAAAATATGAAACTGTGTTCTGTCTAAATAGTGGGCCAAGATAACAAGTGAAAAAACAACAGATATTTTTGACCCGCATAATTTCGCAATTGTAACAAAATGTACTTATCAAACCGCATAGTTAAGTTAAATTTGATCAAATTTTTTTGCTTTGAGCAATAATATCAATCCAATACATTTCGTCAAAAAGATATGACCTTGTAAGCACTTCTAGGGTTTGAGGTTTATTCTGATCTAAACGAACTTTGAAATTTAATTCACTTAAACTTTTAATAGTACATTTTTTTTGGGACTCTACTAGTACATGTTAATCCTCCAAAAAAAAATATAAACTATTAGTTTAGTCTTTAATTTATCACTCTCTTCGATTTACTTTTTGATTTTTTTTTTTGTATTTGATTACTGACACTGTGCGTTTAAGAGTGTTCGAACGTGAAAGTGCAAAATATACAAATTGTAGCATCTATCTATCCAAACACACATCCACTTTTCCTTCCCCATCAAACAAAGAATGAGATTAGTCCACCAATGATTCAAATCAAAGTTGAAATATATTTTCTTAACCATCAACCACCACCAACACAATAATGTTAACATTATCAAGAAAAAACGCAATTTTCATCTCCTTCTGATCGAACACCCTGTTATTTATTTCTTTTCATGTAATTCAACAATCGGCACTCAAATTGCATGTAAACAACACCCTACCTCTTTACTAAGTAAGTAACCGCTACAAAATTGGAACTCGTGAATTTGAGCATTGATCGACAAAACACTATGGACACCTAGCCACTTTAAGATTTCTCTTCACATACTACCGAAAAAATCATATTCAAAGAAGAAGTTATTAGATATTCCATCCTTCCACAACCGCATTATCAAAGTAAGAACTCAGATGAATCATGTCACGATCAATCAAATTATCCTTTGTCGATAACCTACTGAGAAGTAATCTTCAAATATATAAAGACACTTTTAACCAAATCAATTTGTTTTGGATAAATTTTACAATCTCAATCTTTAACTAACTAAATTTTACAAATTAACATGGTGTGGTATTGATATTAGGTATTTCTTACAAGTGCATATCGAAAACCTCATGTTGGAAGCGTTCTATCCTTCAATAAGTCGTTACAAAAATACGAGCATTGTTTGTTTGCCGCTTAGTAAAACTAATCATATATAGGTGTAGTTTTGATTTTGATTAATAACCCTCCTACATTGTCATAAGATAAAACCAAATTACGTTGCAATACTGAATCTGTGATCTTCATAAATTCCCTCGTGTATTATGCATGCTTTTAACAACTTGTAACTCCTTGAAAAAAAAATGCTTGTAACCTGCAGTCGTGCCAACAAAAAAATATTTGTAACTTGTAATCAGACTTTTTTTTTTTCATCAAACGTATATATTGTACTCTAATTTTTTGACAAATACTTCACAAAAATAACTGAAGGGAAATTCTTCAAATTTTAAATACTTGTAATCACATAATTTTAATGTACTTATATCTCGGTCATTTGGAAAGGCGTAACGTTCGAATTTTATGCGATAAAGTCTTATCACAAGAGCATTTATTATATTGTATCAAACTTTTTTGTGGTGGTGGCTTAAAGTTCAAAGGCCTAATTTTTTTCT
>Ga0315915_1000632_pt1 | contig 37982 bp, 23 predicted proteins | sample MpolbnodulesMG_FD_207738 | JGI IMG/M metagenome (GOLD analysis project Ga0315915, IMG submission 207738) | Medicago polymorpha root nodule microbial communities from Los Angeles, California, United States - branched nodules | ecosystem: Host-associated > Plants > Roots > Nodule | place: USA...
TGTTTGCTTTTCTTACAACACAAATTCTAGGACACCAACATTGAAGCTCTATCACATCATCTTTGTACATAGAGCTTGAAGATGAAGACCGGCTGTTGTAGTTGTTTTTGCCCATACGTCCACCACCCATCATTTCTGAACACCGAATCTTCAACAATGACCACTGATTTTTGAATTTCGAATTGAATTAAAAAAAAATTAGGGTTTTAAGTTTTTTGAATTGGGGAAGAACATTGACATCAATTCATGGAAGAATTTTGGGGGATTTTGAACTCTAGGTGACAAATTATAACATTAGAGTTTCAAATTTATATATTTGGAGAAAAAGACCCGTTAAAGAGAAAGAGCCGTTGAGAATTTTCTGAAAATCAATCAATTTGGTCCTTGGCAATTTTCTGAAAATCCGTCAATTTGGTCCTTGGAAGTTTTCTGTAAATCAATCAATTTGATCCCTGCTTATGTAGCATCTGACGTGTTAAACCTTGTAAGAGGTTAACGTTACACGTCACCTCCGTTAACAGACCAACTTAACGGAGGGACTGATTTGATTGACATTTTGTAAATTCAGGGACTAAATAGCTATTTTGCAAAATTCAGGGACGAATTTGGCCGATTCGTTAAAATTCAAGGACGAATTTGAGGTATTAGTCTTAAAAGAAGTCAAAATAAATTCCACATTAACAAACATCAGATTGAGATTCCAATCGATAACTCAACCAACAACGCAACATCGATCCTATCATTTTGGTGACAATATAATAAAATATTATTCAAGAGAAACAAAATACATAAATAAAGATGATAGTGACACAGAATCAAATAAAATATTATAACATATGGTATCAAATCGGTATCGGTCACCGGAACACGTCTTCAATGTGAAATAGAGATAGTTACATTTAAATACCTAAGGTTTAATGAAATTCAAAAGCAAGTACCGAAACAACAACCAACAATAGCAACAACGAGATGAGTTATTGCAGTGAAGAATTTAGTTTTCCCAATGAAATCAAAATTGCAGAGTAAGATAAACTAGGAAGAAGACTGACCTTCTAAAAAAAGAAATGGAAGACGAAGATCAGGAGGATTCGGCGGCAGCTAGGAGGAGAAAGGGAAGAGAGAATGGCTGCGTAGCTAGGGCATAAACGTAGACAAACCCGCGAGTGAGTGGGAAAATTACTTGTTTGGAGTATAGGGAAAATTAAACGGCCCTTATATAAAAAGAATATATTGTTTTGGGTTGTTTTTTTTCTCCTTTCGATAACAAACTTGATTATAAAAATGTTATTTTAGTTGCTGTCATTGTTAAAAATGATAAAAATTTATATTATATTTGTTATATCGTTGGTATAATTAAAAGAGTAAATATAGTTTGTTACAAAATGGTAATTGTAGTAATTAAGAGAAAAAGTTATACTAATCAATTCGAAAGTAAAAAATAAAAAATTCAAACCTTCAAAATTATTGGTTGTTTAGCGATACAAAAAGTGAGTTAAATAATATATTTTCATCGAAAATCTTAAAACATTAGATTTGTTTATCTCATATATCAGTTGAGCAATGTTATATCTATACTATATATAAAGACCTCTTTCAGCACTTTTAGACTATATCAATATCCTCCTTGTTTTTCTAATCGAAATGGAAATTCTCTATGAGGAATTTCATGGAAAAGTGATTTTGAAACCCCGTTAGTGTTCTTTTGAAAAACATCATGGATATGGAAAATCAATTTTATGGTTTTGATAAAATTGAAAAACCGTTTAAATAAATTTAATTAGTGGCCAATTTTTTGAGTACAGTAAAATCACAATCAGGTATGAACAAGGAGGTTATAGTGTAGTTGAAATCGATGAACAGGACATGCATGCTTCCACAGTTTGCTTCCTTTGTTCCTCATAACACTCAGCGGCAAAACATTGCATGGAGGAAAAGCTCACGCGAGTTCACTACACCAACAATATGTGCCTTTGGATTAAATAGATCGACGGATGGGATTTGGTGTCAACGAATCCGTGGTGTCAACGGATCTAACTTTTAAATTTATTTTTATCTATTTGTTGCATGTGTTATTTGTATTGAAAATTGAAGGTATTTTTTAAAAGAGAAAATGTCAGCCCAAGAGTTGAAAGAGATTATTTTATTTATATATAGTATAGATATAGATATAGATAGTATAGATGAAGAGGAATGCTACCAACACTCACCTTTCAACACTCTCTCTAGCACTCACTCATTTATTAGAGAAAGTCAATGTATGTTCCACCACTTTATCGGGGGTTCAATTTTCAAAGTGTAGACCCACACTGATTTAAATCAATAAGAGAGTGGATATTAGAGAAGTTGTTCAAAAGAGAGTGTTGTTAACATTACTCATAGATGAATAGATAAAGAAAATAACATGTTTAGACTCTTTTGGATTGACTTTTTTGCTATTTGAATTATACCTTAAACATATTTTTCCAATAATAATAATCTTATATTGTTGGTGTTATTAAAAAAGATCAAATTTTTTATTATATTTGTTATATTATTGTTGTCAATATGAAAAAATAAATATGATTTGTTGAGTTTGTTACATTTGAAAGTCATAAATATCCATACTTTTAATTTTCAGAAAAACGGGTTCGTGACTGCCCGTCTTTTCAATAGTCACTATTTTTTTTGGTAGGGAACTAAATTACCTTATTATTAAATATCTTTTTTCATATTCACCAAAAAAATTATCTTTTTTTTATATAGACTAGCGAAATGACGACACTCTCATGTCCGTGTTTCCGCTTGTTTTTTTACTAATATTTAAATATTATAAATGATGTTTTTTTTTATGAAAGTTTGATTTTTTTTGTAGTGTTACAATGTAACAATGAAAAAAGAAAAAGAAAAAGAAATAGGGAGAGACGAAATTAAGTTCCAAGCTTATTTATCAGGATGAGAGATTCCATGCCACACGAACGACATTTCGGGTGAGTAGAGTACATTGCATGTGATCCTTCCTTTGCCATAAAATCTGCACACGTATTTTGTTCCCTAAAAACATGCACCAATGCTGTATTTCTATTTCCATGTAAAAGATCTCTAATATGAAGGATGTGAGTAGCATAAGTGTGTAAGGTATGATCACGACCATCAATAATCAGGTTTACTGCTTCCAAAGAATCACTCTCACAAATAATATTGACATAGTCTTTTTTTACTACTAAAATCAAGACATTTTTTGATAGCACATAACTAGGGGTGGCAAAAAAATCCGTGTCCGCGGGTATCCGCGGATAAAATCCGTCATGGGCACGGGGCGGGTAACTAAACGGGTACCCAGGGATATAATAAACGGGTATTTAACTACCCGTTACTTTATGGACACGGACACAGATATGATGATACCCGTGCCCGCGGGTATCCGTACCCTTTAATAAATTATGTAAGTTACTAAAATATCCATGTGTGTGTGTATATATATAAGAGTTTGGATGTGGATTTTGGATGTTTTTATCTTTTATTTTACTTCAAGAATTTGCATGGATTATGTAAGTATCATATCTATTATGGTATGATGAATTTGCTTGGGATTATGTAAGAATCCCGATTTAAACAAAATTTGTTTCTTATTATCTTCAAATTTAAACAAAATTTTGTTACCTATGATAATAGTTCCATGAAGAGTTAAAAATCGATAATATGAGTAGTACTTGTTAAAAATTTCAAGAGATATACACAATAATTAGAAAATTGAAAATTGTTTGTTATGAGAGAAAGATAAAGCGCGCAAAAAAATAGGAATTTGTTGAGAAAGAGAGTAGTAACTAACAATTGTTTGTTACATATTAAATTTATTGGAAAGATAAAGTGTGTGCGCAAAAAATAGGAAATTATTAGTGGATTAATATGAGGGTATAATAGGAAAAAAGTGTGCAAAAATACATTTCACTATTTTTGTGTTAAAATTCTAAAACGACACTTAAAAAGGAACGGAGGGAGTAAGAATTTAGATTATATATTTTTTATATTGTTAGTTTCATTGAAATAGATAATTATGGTTAGTTTGCTTTGTTATAATTTGAAAGCAAAAAACATTTATATTTTTACTTTTAATCAAAATTAAAATTTCATAAAAAAATATTGTTTATAATTTTCAAACGTTAGCGCAATAAAAAGAGCGGAAAGACAGGTACGTGAGTGCCCGTCTTTTTGCTAGTTAAAACAAAACAAACCAAAGTTGTGCTGAAATCATATGTGAATTTGTGGTGTATCAATTCCAATTTACCCAACCAAACAATAGTGTGCTGATTTGATTTCGCGCGGGTATGTGGGTTCGCTGGATTGCGTCTGTGATTAGTGAATTTTTGTTAGAATATATTAGAGTTGATCCATTTGAATTGTTTTTTGTGATTTATCCCCGTTTGAATTATTCCTGGGTCATGTCTATTTCCCCAGTCTTTGTATCGTTCTCGTTTTCTTTAATATATTTTCTATTTTGCTTAAAAAAAATTGTGTGATGATTTCATCAAACCCAGTAGCAATTTTGGTTTCCACTCTCCAATATGGTTTCCAAAAAAAGGATTTTTCATCATCCTCCTACAAATATTATAAACTACAATTTTGACTTCTTGAGGGTGAAGGAAATAATATGAGATTTGGATAAATTGTTTGCTAAATGAACTGAATAGATAGGAATTTTAGGAGAGTTCCATAATAATGTAGACATGTAAAAAAACATAAATAGCTCCAGTTTTCCATAGAAAGAGAACATATGCTCTACTGCTAATTTTCAATAAAAAAAGGGATTTCATTTTCTCAATTCCTCTGTACTCTATCAACAAGGAGCAAGAAATCAAGTCAAATATATCTACTCATGCCACATCTCTTCCAAGTAAAGCTCAATCATCGTATATGTGTTGCCCCTAAAAACCATACTACTAGCTTTTCGCCGTCCCACAGCTGCAAACAAGGCACGTTCAATAGATAGTTATACTTTCTTATTACAACATATCTAAAATATTTGAATTAACATTCTATCAGTCCAAGCCCAAGGTTAACAAAACTAAAATACAAAGTACAAATATTTGAATGAAAATTTATTTTGGATGTTTAGTCCTCACAGATGCTGAAAAAGGTACAGTACCTATAAACATTACTTACATTATAGAGAAACTGAGTAGAGAAGTACTGATACTTTACATATTATGAAATACAATAATACCAAGAAATATTAATAAAGTATATCAAAGTTACATAATATCGAACACTCTATACAGAATACCACTATTACAATGAGATATCGCAATGCCAAGTCTTGATTGTCCACTTCACTGATATGTCCAATTACACCTAAAGCTGGATGATCCAAAACAAAAAAAATATTCAAAGTTTATATTGTGGCAGAAGATAACAGTAATATTAAGCTCTAGATGTTTAGTTAATGACCAATTGACCCATAAAAGTTTCTTCATTAGTATTACAGGGTGTGTAGCAGCTTGCATTTATCTACTGTAATAAATAAATAAATAATCTATATTGACATAATCACATGAATATTGACAATCATAGAAAGAAAAGGCATGAATTCTACCAGATTAGATGTATATGATGTGACAATATCAAACAAATGATCATGCAGTAACTTGGTAAGAGAATGAAATTTATCAACTAAAAGATATACTATACAAGGGCATACTTGTTTGTGGAATTTACCTCCAAGTTAGTGACTACTCCTCCATACACCGTTAGATACATGATAAATCTAAAATCATTCCTTTTTAGCATCCCCCCGTTCAGGCAAAGACTTCAGCTTTGGGCAATCTTTGATTCTCAAAGTTGGTAGCGATGTTACCCATTCTGGCATAAATGTAAGATTTGCACAATCCTCAATTCTCACAGATTGTAAAGTGGTAATATGTTTAAGTCCATCAGGCAATGATTTCATTTTTGGGATTTTACGCAATACCAAGTGTACAAGGTTTTTAAGTTCTTTCCATTGCATGCTATAACAACCATTTTCATCATTGCACAGATCAAGCTCCTCGGAATCTCCAATGAACAATTCACGCAGCGTAGTGAGTTGTTGAAGGACTCCAGACAAAGATTTTAAATCATCTATCCTTTGTATCCCAAGAATCTCTACTTTATGACTGATTGTTTGGTGTAATATCTTCTCGCAGACCCCGTGAAGCTTTATTCTCTGGCTATCTGTGTCTTGTGGCATTGAAATTAGATTAGGACAATAATTAATAGTTAAACTACATAGACTCTTAAGCTGATGACAACAACTGCTTGGAATGTCTTCTTTACTGCATCTACACCATCCTTTAAGGATAGGTAACTCATACAGAAGGATCTCTGTGACTGAGGGACAAAATGTTGATGAACGACTGTTGTCGTTGACTATCCACTCTAGACAAGGCAATTTGACAAGGATGAGACTTTTGACATTCAATTGTGGGAGAGATTGCAATCTTGGACAACCATTTAAATGCAAAATGTTCAAATAAATGAATGAGTTGACTGAGCTTGAGAATCTCAAGTCACCAAATCCATATATTTGTAAGGCCTTGATGTTGGGGTGCAGCAGTAGACTTTGTAGAATTATATCATCTTTTCCCATTTCGTTGTTATCATCATTATCGATTTTCCCATCCCAATACAAGCTCAAATCTTGAAGATGAGACTTTCCCATTAAATTGATGTGTTTAGCATCAGTTGGACAATGCCTTTGGCATTCCAAACCTTTTATCTCAAGTCGGTAACTCAAATAATTTAATTCTCCTAGTTCATGAGCTTTAGCACTGTGTTTGGAAGTCGTATCTAACACAAATTGCGTCAGGGTTTGGAGATTACTCAATTTTCCAATCCCACTTGGCATGAAACTCAATTTCGAGCAGCGATCTAACTCAAGATGCCGAAGACTTATCAACTTCCAAAGATCCTTAGGCAACTCTCTCAACATGAAACAATCATTGAGTAAGAGAGTCTCTAAGTTAACTAACTTGGTTATTGAATTTGGAAGCACCTCTATCTGTTCATTGTGAGAAAGATCAAGATAGCGTAGATATTTCAGCATACCAATGCAAGACGGGATCTTTTTTGTAATGATGTGATTAAGATTCAATACACGAAATTGTTTAAAACTTGATATGATTGAATTGCTAGCAGATTCTTCCATAGATGCTTGGACATCAAAGAAATGTGCATTACAATGTTGTGGCAATAGAAATGTTCTTAGTTTTTTTGCCTCCAAAAGAGAACTGGGAACTTGCCATGAAATATCCAACGCAAAGCCAAAAGAGACATGACGAATTCCCTTTTCAATATGCTGCCCTTTTTCATTAACTATGACATAATTATTTCCAGAAATGAATCTAGATAGATCAGCCACAATATCATGCATTTTGAAAGATACAGTGTCACCAAGGGGTTCTTTGACTATATCTTGAAAGAAAGATCTATGAAGTAAAGTCAAGAAGTACTCATCACCATTATCTTCTAAAGTTGTACTTTCATCGGATGGATGAACAAGACCTTGTGCAATCCAAAGTCGAATCAACTTTTTCTTCTCAATTCGATAGTCTTTTGGAAACAAAGAGCAAAATGCAAAGCACTTTTTCAGATAAAAGGGTAGATGATCATAACTTAGTTTGATAAGTTGAAATATTGTATTGCTACCTTGCTCATCAATTTTGATAAGATCTTTGTTCTTGAATTTCAACCAATCCTTCTCAGTCTCCATAGAATACATTAAACTTCCAATACTTCTGAGAGCAAGGGGAACCCCTGAACATTTTTTCAAAATTTCCTTCCCAATCAACACTAAATTTGGATTATCTGATTCTTTTCCTTTCTGAAAAGCTAATTGACTGAATAATTTCCAAGACTGTTTTTCATCAAGACCCTTCAAAAAGAAGAGGGAAGATGTGCCACTTATCTTGGCCACCTTCTCGCTTCTTGTGGTTATGACTATTTTACTTCCTTTAGCTCCATCCCTCAGTAGTGTCATCAATTGAAGCCAATATTCACGATCCTCATTCCATATGTCATCCAAGACAAGCAAATATCTACTTCCATTAACTTTTCTACGGAGATCTTGTTGCACTTGATCCATCTCATCACTAGTCTTAGATTCTGCAATCTTTGCAGCAATACTTTTCACGTCAAAACCTTTCATATCAGAGTCATCATCAGCCACACATGCCCACTTTTTGAATTCAAAATGTTGTTGAACAATCTTATCATTGTATACAAGTTGAGCAAGTGCGGTCTTTCCAAGTCCTCCAATTCCAACAATGGAAATAACTGAAACATTTTCTTTGACATCGATGTCAGTGTTCAACAATAGCTTTATCAAATCCTTCTTTTCCTTGTCTCTTCCTATGACTTCTTCCTCACGAATGAAGGAATGAGTTACTCTCTGTCTCATAACTTGTTTCTCAGGAGTACGATTAGTAAAATTGAAAATTTTCCTATCAACGTTAAGAGCCTCAATTCGCTTCCTAAGTTTCTTAATTTTTTGAGCCATGTTAAACGAAAAGAGAAGCTGGTTGGAAGAGGATAAGAATATGCGAACCTTTTTAGCCTTCTTGTCTTTTGTCAATACTTGACGCCTCAAGTCTTCTGTAAAAACATCATCAAGCAAGTCATCAGCGTCATCAAGAGTATCTTTGAGCTTCTCTAACCATAGTTTAATTCTATGGTTTTTGGTGCCCTGCTGTTGTTCCTCTGCATCCAAAACGACTGCCTTGATCTCAGACATGCTTTCCACTAATTTCTCAAGATCATCTCTCAGATTCCAAGCTTCAACAGCCATGGAACCCAACTTCCCTATCAGTTTCTCAATCATGTTGAACAAAAGTCCTTCAGTCATTTTCTAAAAAATGAAAAGGTATACAAATTTTTTGAAGGGATAGTGTTTCTAAAACATGTATGATATAGTTTCTAAATTTTTTTGAAGGGATAGTGTTTCTAAAACTGAGTGTTTATGTGTGAATTAAAAAATTTCTCAAGTCAACTATCGTATCCAACAGTTTACAACGATGTCAACTATAGCATCTTTTACCCTGATTCCTTAACGAGGCAATAAATTACTAATTTATAAGCATAGGGACGGTTCTTTAATTATTGACTAGTGCATGCAGTGTTCACACCATAATGGTGAGAAATCCGCTCAAGCATTATTTCAAGGAAGCTTCTTTAAGCAATTTTAAACCATTTATAAGTTTTCTTTTGGCATATAGCACGGCGTCCAACCTATAGTCGTTGAAATGAAGCAGGGACACTCCTCGGGTTAGGCGTGTTCCGATGTCGGACATATGTCATGTCTGACACCGACACGACACCGACACTTGTAATTACACTGAATTATGTAATTTTTTCAAATTATTAGCTGTCGGTGTCCGTGTCCGTGCTTCATAGGTCATTGAAAACTCATACACACAAGTGGGTGAGCTGTGTCGAATCTTGGTCATGGCATCTGGCCTAACAATTTCGCGCTACTTACGGACATTTTTAAATTTTTATAATAAAAATGAAAACATATACTTTATTAAAAAGTGTTATGCTGGGCACTGGTGCATATTTGACTCATGAGAATACTGATTTCAACTACCACAAAATGCGACCAGCAAAGTTGTTTGCGAGCGAAATTTCCTGACCAACAAGATAAGAGATACAACTACATGTTTAAGAATAATTTCATGTTATTGTACTAAACGTAGACATATTTTTTAAGCTTAACCAAAATGGCTAAATCAAAATGTTTGTTCACCAAACAACTCTAACATGCACAAAGATGGTGAATATTTTATAAAATGAAAAGGCCAAAACTATAGGATAAGGTAATTTTGGTACAACGATATTGACATAAATGAATAACATTTGCAGTATCACTTGAAACATAAGGATGCAATGGATGATAAGCTTTTTTTTTCTTCCTTCAAATATGTTTTTAGTTCATGTAAATATGTCCCCTTCTGGAATTAGCCTAAAAAAAATACAATTTTCTAAGTTTAATTAATAAACAGTGTAACTTTCCAATTGATGCTCAGAAGTCAGAACCATAAGTGTAATCTACCAAGCTGTAATGTTGTAGGAGTGAAACAAAATCTCCAAATTCATATCCTAGATGTTGATAGTTGAACTATCCTTGCAAACAATTTGTCCCACATTTGCTTGTTTCTTGCTTTTCAATCATAATAGTATCTCAAATTTGTTATCTCCTCTTCCTTCGAAAAAAATCAGGAAGCAAAGGGAGAATATATTCCCTCAACTTTGGAGGGCAATGAAGTCTTTCTTTTGGGTTTTGTATCATGATCCTGACATGTAAGTGTATCGTGTTTGAGCTCCAATCATCAGCTCAACAATTTTCGCTGCAACAAATATATTAAGAAAAACATATCAGTTCTTCAAAGTAGTCTACTAAGCTAAAAGGCAGAAATAAGGTAACAAAAGGAAATATATAAATATCAAGCACACCTGTAAGAAATCCAAAGATAGGTATTGGTTCCAAAACTTTCTCCGTGCTTTCGAGTTTTCGCCTATAAAATTAGGCAGAGAATTTTTAGTATCATATATTTTCCTACTTGGAAGTGGCACATTGCAAGATGTATAATTTAAAAGAAGTGAAAGTATAAAAGATGTGAGAGCAGAATGTGAGATCATTGGTACCTAGTATATTTGCTGAAAAATGGATCTCTCATTAGGTAAAGTACAAATAACAGCTTCCTTCGTTTGACCTGAAGCAAAACCATTTCAGCATTAGCTCTTTAAGCCGAGAGAGCATTGTATGTAGTATGGCTCTAAGCCTAAAGAAACACAAAATCATCCTTTTCGGGGGCAGAAAGATGAATCATTTTCTGATTTTCACCTGCCACTGTCGTTGTAACAAATGAGAGAATACTGTTTGATACACTATCAATAGCCAGTGAAAGGAACCAAGGGGTCCATGATCGAATACCGTATTTTCGAATAAATAAAACATAAATAAGTGGTCTAGTGATAAATAGAACACTTCTCCAACCAAAAACATAGCTCCACGAAGACCCTTTTTCGACAATATGGTGGAAAGTCTAGGTTTCACTGCCCTTGGAGCTGTAACAATGTAGTGGAAAACGAGTATTAGTGGAATTTCACATGCACTGTAAACAGATTTATTTCTATGCACCGACATTGTAAAACCTTTTAACACGTGTATCCAATCAAATTACGTTATGATCTCACTGTTATATTTGTTCCTAAAATATGGTGAGAGATAATTTAATGCATGTGGTAAATTTAACACTGACCCTGCATACAAATTAAATCCTTGTAAGTATAATCTATTCCATTACAGAATAGTGATAAAAGTATCTATAGAACGGATTACCAGCAGGCTCCATAATAGCTTGTTGGTGATGAACCCTACGTAACCACACTGGTTCTGACACCATCCTAGTTTTTTCTCCAAATTGACTTAGAGCAGACAGTGCTCTTCCTTGCAGATTCCACGAGTTTGTTCCAGGACTGTAACGCCCTTTCGGGTTTATGGCTGTTTGATGCTTTGAACTTTGAAGCAGAACTGTCTGAATGCATCACATCATTAGATGTCTCGCCCCCGTGTAACAACATTTTATATCCACTCTTTCGAAACAAAGATAACCGAACCAGTACCCTGGGTTAGAGTAACTCAAAATAATAAGACAAAACAGATAGATGACTAGAGATATGTAATGAAATCCGAAGGACAATATGCTAAATCACACTATATTACTTACTTGGTTGCTTCGGCAATAGCAAGAAAATTCCATTTTTTATCATCACCATAGTAATGTTGTGCCACGACTTCGACTAACGTTTCCAGATCCTTTAATGCAGATAAGCATAATGGATAAGGAAATGAATGAGGCTCAACAGAGCCTGTAATATTTTGGTTCGGAGCAGTATCAATTATATGTTCGTTGATAGCTGTGATGATTCCCAGAATGGTTGTCACTTGTCACTGCATGAAATCATAGATATTTTCAGCAAGGTGCATGTGTCTATAATAACAGAAAAATAATTAAAAATATACTATAAGACAAACGCAGCTCGTTTAGTCTTAAAGACAATGTTGGTAAACTACTAAACTAGAAGAACGTAATATCATTTGGAAATTCACAAGAGAAATCTATGAAGGCATAAGGCTCAACTAAGTCTTTTGTTTTTCCTAGTTAGCATTTTGATGATCAGTATATAATTGTTGATAGAAGCACAGTCATGTTTTTTCCTTTTAATTTTTATTTTGCGAAAGCACAGTCTTATGTTATTTTTCTTCCCATTTTGCGACCAACTGAAATTGAAATCTATCTGTTACTACTAATTATAAAACTTAAGTCATTTGCCACTTGTTTAATTACTTAAAGTGAGACAGAGTCTTATAAGTTACACTAATTTTTAACTCAAAAGAAGTAGCCAAAATTTACCAAAAATTCACAAAACCTGCTTCTGGTCCAATCTCTGATTCAGAAAACCGTTCCGGAAGAAGCCACGTCAATCCCTGTCCACATTTTCAATCAACAAATAAGATAACAAGTGGTCTGCAAATGCTAATATACGACAATGTTTCAACAATGTCCTTCATAGATTGTTTAAACAGACAATATCAATCACAATCAAAGAAAACTAGTTGTTTAATTTGTTTTAAAATTCCATTTTCAGTTGATATTCAAGTTACAAAACGCCAAATTGTTAGACTCTATGAAGAAAATGGAGAAATCTTGATTACCAACAAAAAAGTACAGCATAAGATAGCACTTAATGCAATGCTAAAACTATCAAACAACAAAATTCATGCAGAATCACAATTTTCCTCTGATTTTTCATTTTTGGGTTACTCTTATGCAGTTACTGAAATTGTAACAAGTAATGACTAGCTATGAGGCACCAACACTTGATATTGAAGTTGCATCTGATACCAACATGATATATTCAAGTCCCTTCTATTTTCTTAAAATCAGTATCCGTATCTCTGTGTCAGTGCCGTATCAGGTGTGGTGTGTCTATATAAGACGAAAAGTGGTGTACAAATGCTCACATACAACAATTATTTAACAATGTCCTCCATGACATACCAAAAACTTGTTAAACAAACAATAACAATCACAGAAAACTAGTTGTTTATTTGTTGTAAGGTTCCATTTTCAGTTCATATTCAAATTACAAAAAGTGAAATTGTTAGACTTTATGAAGGAAAGGGTGGAATCGTGGTTATCAGAGGAAAGTGATGATTCTGCTGTGAATTTTGTGGTTTGATAGTTTTTGACTATTGTTACAATAGAATCATCACTTTCCTCTGATTATTGCAACAATTACTAGCTATGAGGCACCAATACTTCATATTGAAAAGTGGCGTATCTAGTGTCAGTGTCGTATCAAGAGTCGAGTGTCCATATAAAACGAAAAGTGGCGCACAAATGCTCATATATTGCAAAAACTATCAAACAAGTAATAGATATATTGCAACAAGTAATAACTAACTATGTAGCATCAACACTTCAGAATTAAGGTACACCAACAAAACATTAAATACATTTAATCATTCCTACTATCTTAAATTATTAATTGTTTCTGGTGTCCATGTCGGTGCTATGTAGACAATTGTAACAACACAAAAGCATGACCTTGTAAATTTTAAACAACAAAATGATTAAATTGAATTAAACAAAATAATATTATCAAACTATTAATGAAAAACATAAACTTACATTGGCTAAAGACTCCAAGGAGTGCACATAGTCTTTGTTCTGTCTGACCCATCTTTTATAAGCCTCCATAGCTTCAAAAACCATACACCCAAAATCTGAAGGTATTTGAAGAGACCCAGTTGATCAAGATGCAAACTTTGAATACAATTTATGTGAATTGAAGATGGGTTTCGATCAGAAAAACATGGAACTCAAAGAACAAGGGGTTGAAGTTGATGAGTTGAAGGATCTATTTCCAACCCTTGATGTGTACACTGTTCTAGCTTGTGTACTGTTTTGATGGAAGTGTGTTTGATATCTCAAGTAACGGACGGTTGTGATTCGGTGCTGGCTTTCCATATCGTGCATTTATAATTTGTGTAATGTTGTGTAAACATGTGTTTTAAAAATCGGACCGGACTGATTGGTCGAACTGATCAGACAGTGAATCGGTGGAATGATCGATTTGGTCTGTTTATTGAATTGATCATGCAGTTGCAGTTGAACCGGTCAGAACCCTCATGACTCGATTGGTTTGCTGAATCAGATCGGTTCATTGTACGACGTGTTTTTCAATCCAACAACAGTAGGAAGAAGATGTGTGAAACGAATGCTTGAAATCAATAAACTATCAAATTACAACAAAGAGATGATGTGTGACCCAAGAGCGCTTAGACATGGTTTTGGGTTGGAATACATCCTTAGGCATATAGCAGCGTTAAAATTCTTAGGGAAAGCTTGCCGCTCATTTAGGTCCCACAATGATCGAGGGATTGGTCTCCGTAGCTGCGCGCGGAGAATATCCGGTTTACACCCAAAAAAAAAAAGGAGATAATGTGTTGTTAACCATTGTCACTTAGACACTGTTTTAGAAATAATAAATTAATGGGTCACTTTTATTTTACGTTTGAGACTAAAAAAAGAAGTGAAAATAAGTTCAACTACACACGTTTTGCGTGATTTTTGTATTTAAAGAATTGCTTTTTGTGATTGTATTCTTTGTATCCTTTAATTTCAGTTGTACAATGTTTGATTTTGTGAAACTGTTTTTGAATCTCCATGTTTGTTTCATCAACTTCCTTTTCAAAAGTCTTTCAGAAGTGTCATTCCATGTTATATTACCAACATATTCATATTAAAAGAACAAAAAAATAGAATCAAATAAATTAATTTTAATTAGTAACAAATACACATAATTATAAAAAAATATAAATCTAAAGAATTTAATAGTAAAATGTATAATAATTGTGTGCCTAAACTTTTGGAAGAAGAATTGGATTTAAATTTGCATCTTCACAAATTCCGTTTTTCTTGTTTATCTTCTTTTCCTTTAGGGTGTGTTTGGTTGTGAAAAGAAAGTAAGAAGAGAGAAGTAGGTGAGAGAGAGTTTGAGAGGAGACAAATAGAATAGATTTGGTGGGTTGTTTTATATAAGAGAAAGAAAAGAGAAATTGAAGAGAAAGAGATTCTACCAACATATAATTTATGATCTAATGGGTTAAATATGTTTTTTGTCACTATAAAATTGGGACCTTTTAAATTTAGTCCTTACTTAATTTTAATAGTCTCTTAGTCCTTAAAAAAAATTTATGCACTTAATAGTCCCTACTCGATTCAAATATGTTTAATTTATGTTTCAGCTATTAAGTTTTCAAACAATTTTTTGCATACGCGTTAAGAATGTTACTAAAAGTTCCGCCGCAAAACATTATCGCAAAATTTGATTTCTACATCTAGATTTTGTTACTTTTATCTTTTACTTTTGTCGTTTTAAAAAATTCATATTAAATTTGTTTCACGTTGAAAAATTCTAAATTTTAGTAAATGAATTTTTTATATTGTTTTAAACTTGTCTCAAAAAAATCGTTCAAAAATTCAAAAGTTTAAGAATAATTAAACAAACTTTGTTTTAGCAAGGACTAAAATTATAAGTAATTTTTTTTTTGTAAGAACTAAAAAAATTATTAAAATTAAATAAGGACTAAACTTAGAAGTTCCCAATTTTATAAGGACCAGAAAGATATTTCACCCATAATTAATTTTCTTTTTGTACAAATTAAATTTAACCTTTTTTTGGTAGTGAAATTAAATTTAATCTATTAGCTAACTATTATTTCCGCTCTTGTTAAAAAAAGCTATTATTTTCGCTTAAAAACTATTATTTTTATATTAGCTCAGCACAGATATCTATAAATAAAAAATAAATAAAAACATATGGTTCTTCACTTTTTAATTAAATATTCGGTAAGGTAAACAGAAAAAAAATTAAATATAAGTACCGATTACTATTATTCCCACACCACGTCAATTTCTCAAGCACACACGGTCTAAGCACTAAGCAGTAGTAACCGTTTTCATAAAAACATAAAATGATAAGGTTTGAATTTTATTGAACATTTTTAAGATCGGTTAAACTGATTTAAAAAGTGATTGAATCACTCGAAAAAGAGTCCAACGACATTTAACTTCCGTTAGAGTAAGTTTGTTAGCGGGTTTACCGCGGTTCGCTTATTCTTACCTTCAAGTAATATGACACACTACTGTTTGGGTCATTTGGAAGGAGAGAAACAACAGGATTTTTACGAACACAGCCCAGGAGTTGATTAAATTACTAGATTTTGTTAAACTTTTATCTTTTTCATGGTTAAAGGCTAAGCTCCTCACAACGGCATTCAGTTACAATGACTGGTGGCAACATCCTTTGTTATGCATGGGTGTTAAGGAGTAGTTTTTTTCTGTTTCTTTTTATGTGCCTTCAGGCAACAGACTCATAACTCTGTATTCTTTTTGGGTGGTTCTCCTTAGCACATCTTATACGAGTTGAGCCACTTTTGTTGAGTTATACATCATTTTGGCTTCTTAAAAAAAAATAAAGATTGTGAGCAATTTGAAAAGTGACAAGGATAATTTTCATCAATTATATTTTTCTTTAAATAGTTTTTTTGTTTGTTATCGCTGGTTTTCGAGATTAAATCGAACCCTAATTGGTTCTTGTTTATTATTTTTCAGTGTTTTTTGAGTCTGCACTTTGTATACTGCAATCAACATTTTGTTTAATAGTTTTCTGGATCTTTTTTTAATCATTTCTTTAGTAAATGTTTTTTTAATCATGTCAGTGTGATCTTTTTCTTATAAATTATCTCCGAGGATTAAGGATGTATAATTGAACCTAATTTATATATTTTTTTTTTGGTCAAGTAGTCTAGTGGCTAAAGCTCACACAATTAAATTGTGGAGAAGTTGAGTGCTCAGGGTTCGAACTCTTGCCCCTGCATATAATATGCAATATCCCTACCAACTGAGTTAAGCTCACGGGGATGAACCTAATTTATATTCTACTCGAAATCTTTTTAAGAATGTCTCAACCAGCTCCTTAATTTAAAAAAAAATATTGTCAACCAAAAAAAAAAAAGTCATTTTAAGAATGAAACTTATATCGATTAAAAAATGTGGTTAACTTTGGTTTGTAGAAACCATAAGACAACCAACAAAGAAAAAGTCATTTTAAGAAAAGAAACGTGCACCGATTAAAAAATATAGTTAACTTTGTTGTTGTAAAAATTATAATTTATCGAAGGAATATATATTTTATTGTGTTCTATATTGTTTTTTTAGGGAATATTCTTTTTTATATATTCCATATAGTTCGAAATGCAAGAGGTAGATCAACAAAAATTGATTTATTTGGTCTAAAATTTGGATCAAATAGATCAATCTTAATGAATCAATTGTCTGGTAAATTTAGAATTCGGTGGAGGATATTCTAATATTATTATATATTTAATTTAATATCTTAGTAAGACTGGTTTGGAAATTGTTTTTCACTTACAAAAAATGTGTTGCTTTCCTGGCTAGAAATTAATTCTAAAGCGATTTTTTATGCAAATATTAAAGCGGTTATCAAAATTGCTTGTAAAATTGTTTTAGGTAGGGTAGTTCGGGAGAGGATTCGGTGTCTTTGGCTTCGGTGCCTTTGATGGCTTTTGTTCCTATCTCAAAAGATGTATCCACATTTGTGTGTAACATATCTCGAATAGGATTATCTTCAATTGAAATAAATTATGAAAAACCAAAATATATGTAAATCATCCCATAACTTTTAATTGATTTTAGCACAAATACTAATTGTTATCCTCTGACCCACCTTTTTCTACACTTGATCATGATTTTGAAACTCCCAACTGAATGATTAAAAAATGATGAAGGAATGAAACCGATTCATATTGGACATAAAAAGATTAAATGAAATTTTGAAGTAATATGGAAATATAGATAAATAAGATGCCCTTTATTCAAATAATAAAGAATACAACACAAGTACAATTTCAACTTCCAATTAGATAAAAAGAATACAATGAAAGACCCAATAACACTAAGACTCGGTCCTAACCAAGTCACATACATGAAACTTGGTTAAGCATGTGTGCTTGAAATTAATTTAAAACAACACGAAACATAAAAACACAAACATAATTAACACGGACATCTTAAGGTGGATCTAAGGGCTCGGATTAAAAGAATCCGGAGGGTCCATATCCACCTCCTCCCCCCATATTGTTGAAACCAAACAAATGAGATTGCAACATAGGGTTCTGAAAAAATTGTGCTGGAAACATTTGAGTTTGCGGAGGATTTGGTTGATGATGGAGAGGCATGTTAGAGGATGAACCATTTCCAACAAAAAATGGAAAGGTTTGAATAGGAGCACCCTGAATTACAAGCCTATCAGCATGATGTGCAACCAGTTTCTTAGTCTCCTCCAAAGCCTTTTTGAAAAATTCAAGTTGGGCCCTATTCATCCCGTCAATGGGACCAGCCCACCAAAATTGAGCCTCGGTCGCCTTGCGCAAGTGGCTCAGCTCTTCAGCACGTTTCTTCTCCATGTCTAATAGCTGGTTGATCTGAGTCAGTTGAGTATTGAGCTCGCGCACATTGGCGCTACGATGAGCCTCAATGAATTGCATGGTACCATTGTTTTGGGGTGGGACTCGAGAGAGATAACGATCTATGACCGTATCAACATTGGGTTGGCCAAATGAAAATACCTTCTCCCCAGGTGAGAAAACAACGAGAGCAACATCTGCACCACAGAGAGTGCAAAGCTCACTGGCTTTCTTGAAGAGCCCACTACGGCGCTTCGAGAAAGTCACTTGCAAGTTGCTCTCGTTGCTCATTTTTTTCATTTCAATCTTTTGGCGACCTCGGCTTTTCCTTCCACTCGACATGGTTGAAGCACAAAAAGAGAGAAAAGAAAAGGGTGAGTGGGTGTGTTTGTAAATTTAGACTAAGAAATGGTACATTGGAATTGAGTATGAGGAGTTATTTTATAGACAAATTTTGTGAGTATGTTTCCGCTCAAATTTTGTGAATATATTTTCAAGACGCGGTTCTTTTTCGAAAGTTGTGATTTTTCATTACAATAAAATATTTACTAGATTGAGAGATTATCAACATATCTCTTTCTACAGGCTTATATGGAAGATAATTCATCGTTAAAAAAATTGTTCTTTTTCCAATTATATATCTTTTCTTATTTAGCAATTGTTAGATAAATTGTACCTGGATAATTCCAGGAATTTGAAATAATTATGTTCATACTATTTTATATATTTTAAAATTAAAAAGAAAGTCTAGTACAATGTTAAGAATGGAAATGTTCTACAAAGTTGAAGTATCCATTGTAGTCTGTCTTTTTTTATTTGACATAAAAATAAAAAAAGCAATATAATAAGTGATGCGATAAATATGAATTATCAAACATTTAATTATTATTTAAGTTTATAAAATAAAAATGTTTCGCGAGATGGAAAATATTATATAGTTATTATGAATTTTCTAAAAAATGAATTCAAATCATTTAATTTTTAATATCAAATCATCGGCCAACTGTAACATATGAATCGTGATTATTATTATTTTTGTTATATTTTGTAAAATGGAAAAATTATTATTCATATCGCATGAGATTTGAACGAAAAAAGGACAAAAAATAACCAAGAAAAAGACTACTATTAGGTTATTGAAGGTAATGCGCGGTAGAAGAGAAATTTTTTAAAAAACAACAAAATTAAGAATATCACTAGGTAGATAATCAGTTTCAATGGTTCCTCCAACAATACACGAGATATGAACAAAATGGTAAGGGGACCTAGTGATATTCACGCTTGGTAGATATTGAACCTTAGTGTTATACTGAAAATTGAGTTTGAAACTTTGTCTAGTAGTTTTATAACTACCCCCACATTACAAAGTTGGGGTGAGTTTTCATTCAACCCCAATCAACCCTTTTATAGGCATGGACCGCCAATATTATATTAAGGGCTTTTCATCCCTAAATAAAGGCTTGTCGACCCTTCGGAAGCGCCTTTGGCCTCAGAAGGCGTAAACCACCTTTCCCAGCTTCTAGAAACTTCTAGAATGTTCGCCTGCTATCTTGGGGCCTAAGTTACTTAGGGCCCAAAACACGAAAATATAAGCCCAAAGAGACTATAAATACCCCTCTTGAGAGCATTATCAAGACATGACCTAAACATATACTAAACCTTAGTTTTAGATATCTTCCTCTCCGCCGGTACAGTTGGTGCCACCGTGGGGCCTCGGTAAAACTAACCTAGGTTGTACTCATCAAACAAAAACCCCTCCGGCTGTCACCAAATGATGGCCTCAAAAAATGATTCCCAACAGTGGTGGATCTTCATGGGAGCCCATGGTAGCCATGGCTCCCCGAGATATTTTATAAATATTATATTAGGTGTAATTTATTAATTAAAATATTTGATTGGTTGCATTGGAAAAGAGATATGTTTTGCAACATAAGGTCACAAGTTCTAGTCCTACTACCGGCTCTTTCTTCTATTATTTTTCTGCATTTTTAGTTTTATTCCCAAAAAATTATTTTTCTTCATTTTTAGATTTATTCCCAAAAAGGGTCTTGCTAGGACTTGAACCCATGCTCATAACTCATAAGGTAGCACTCAAGCACAATAAAACCGCTAAACCATAAAATATTCTATGAATATTTGGCACCCCAACAAAATAAGTCAAAATCCACCACCGATTCTAAAGCCTCAAGTTTCATCTCTGAACCACGCATCTGATGTTGTATCCAGCGAGAAGGATTTCGTCGAAACCACCAACACCGAAGTTCCTCGTTTTGTGTCATGAATCCTATCACATCCACATGAATTTTTCAATCAGACTTTGCATTCATTTATTATTTAATTACGCATATATTTCTCCCATGTAATAGAACCAAAGCAATAAACAAGTTTAGTGAGTTGTACACCAACTGTGTTCGTAATTGAATTGTCGCCTTTTTCACTCTTTATTCTATTTTCTTGTCGAACCGTCTCTAATTTGAAATTAAGTAATAGATAGAACCACTAATTTAATTGAGTATTATACCAGCCTCGTTGAATTCTTTTAATTGAAAGAAATCTAATAAATTTGATATTTCCTTGTTGTTGGTTAAGAGAATGCTTTTCTATTTGAATATCCTTTATGCTTTAAAAGAAAATTAAATGTTATGTGTGCACCTTTCTTTTCAACACCTGAATCACATATATTAATTATTCAAATGGACTCTCAAATAAAATTATGCTTAATTAATTGGATTGCATGTGTTCCCTGCATATGTTTTTATGGCTAAAATCCCTACTACTTTTCTAATTTGGAAAGTGGATTGAATCTCCTTATTGTTGAACAAGTCCTAATCTTAATTCTAACAAGTTGTTGTTACATGCAAGCAATTAGGTGCATAATCCTATTTATACCGTTTGTATGATCACAAATATGCCTATATATCATCATATGGAGCATCCATGATGATATTAGGCGACCATATTAGATATTATTTGATTCGATTACATGTCATTGAATTTATACATGTTGAATCCAAATGATGTTTTAACTAAAGAGATTACAAAGTTAGACATAATGCAGGAATTACAAAGGGATATGCCGAATTTGAATTATCAAAGATAAACAAAGAGAAGAGTTTGTTGTCATTTCTCTCAAGGCCAACAACCCCGGATGAGGATCGAGCACATAAGTAGGAAATCAAAAGTAGCGAGGTATGCCTCCGATTTTCGTGATTAATATTCTCACAACCCAGATGTTCTTGTTACAATCCGATATAGTGGAATGTTATATACACCCATGCCTGAGTGTCATTCTTTTACTAAATAGTGAATCCAAATTTAAGATAAGTAATAGAACTGAAGAGAAGAAAGAGAAGGAGTATAGCATAAGAGAATGAAGTGGGCGAGTTGGTTCAAATTTAGTAGGAGAGGAGTAGAAAATAAGATAGTGGACGAGTTGTTTTGAGGTTAAGAGAATTAAATGGGCGAGTCGGTTCAAATTTAGAGTAGAAAGTAAGATAGTGGGCGAGCTATTTTGAGGTTAAGAGAATTAAGTGGGCAAGTTGGAATAGAGCAGAAGTATGACATAAAATAGCCCACTATCTTATTTTTTAATCATGTCATTGTGATCTTTTTCTTATAAATTATCTCCGAGGATTAAGGATGTGTAATTGAACCTAATTTAAATTCTACTCGAAATCCTTTTAAGAATGTCTCAACCAGCTCCTTCAAAAAAATTTTTTGTCAACCAACCAGAAAAAAGTCATTTTAAGAATGAAACATGTACCGATTAAAAAATGTGGTTAACTTTGGTGTGTAAAAACTATAAGACAACCAACAAAGAAAAAGTCATTTTAAGAAAAGAAACATGTACCGATTAAAAAATGTAGTTAACTTTGGTGTTGTAAAAGTTATAATTTATTCTTTGAAATAATTGGAAAAGCAATATTCATGTTTTCTTGTCTTTTATGACACAATGGAGGTGTAGAATTGGAAAAGCCATAAAAGTTGCATCTCTCGCCTGTTTCTTCATTAATGAGCGAAGACTCTAAAAAGTGTGAGGGCCCACAGGTTCTAAGTCTCTCTTCCCTCTTTCTCACCTCTACCAAACAAGAGAAGTGTTGTATTTCTCTTCAACTTCTCTCTCTTTAACCTCTCTCTCTCCTTTTTCTCCTCTACCAAACAGAGTGTTAGAGAACATGAGATTATGTTATGTCCATGCAACATCCTAAATTTTTGTTTATTATTTATTTGGTTGTTTGATGTGTTTTAATTGTTGGGTTAGTCGGTTTTTATTAGAGAATAAGAAATTAAGGGTATTTTAGTAATTTGAGGAATGAAGGGCTTTTTAGTAATTTAGGATTAAGGAGTATTTAATTTATTAGTGAGGTTAGTAGTGACTTTGAGGAATTAATAGATTAGAAGCAAATATTAAAAAAGGGTTTAAGTGAAGTAAATATGTAGTGTTATTTTTATGAGTAAGAATAGTGACTATGTCCAATAAAAGTTAAGTGAATCAAACCCAATTGATGTGGATATATAAGAGTGATAGACTTCACATTTTAGGGTTAAGAAATTATTTGGTAAGTTTAAAAAATAGAGGCGAGAGAGAGAATAGAGCAAGAAAGAAGAGAAAGGGATCTAAAGGGTGAAAAAGGAGAAAGCTTGAAGGGCTAAAGTGAAAAGGTAGATTCAAGTTTAAGAGGCTAGCTTATTGGATTAAGAGGTAAGAGGGAAGGTTATTTTCACCATCTAAAACTTATGAGCAATTGTGTGGTTGTGGATTATGTGTGTTCTTATACTTTCATGAATTTGTTGTTGAATTAAATTTAATTTCGTGTTCCAACTGTTGTGGTTATTTTGAATATGTGAAAAGTTGTAAAATCATGTTGTTGTTGCATGAGAATCCATGTTTGATTATGATAAGTTGGTGTTTATGAGTTTTTAGCTTAATTGAATGAAAATCATGAAGTTGATGAATGATGTTAAACTTATGCTCTATCTTCTTGGTATGACATTGGGTATGTGAAAGTGGTGGAATTATCTTATTTTTGTTGTTACTATGTTTGGGCGTGAGTTATTATGTGAAAAATGGGTTTTTTAAGTGATAAGTTGTAAAAGATGATAAACATGTTAATTGATGTTAAAAATGAGTGGAATTAAGTTGTTTATGGTGAAGTTAATGTATAAGTGATTAGAGAAAAGTGGTTTAAGGATTTGGGACGAATTTGACATGAATTGGATCAAAAAATGGTGTTGAAAACGGTATTTCCCACAAAAAACAGAAAAATTCCAGTTTCCATGTACTATAGAACATTCACGACTGTAAGCCCATGTGGCACGGACCGTGCGTGTGGCTCGCATCTACGGAGCACGAACGTGCACCTCTGTGGCAAGACTGTGCGCCTCTCTTGTGTAGGGGAAACTCATTTCTTTGACTTTTTAAGGTATCACATGCATGTGAATAAGTCTCAAATGCCTAAACTTGATTAATATGAGTATAAATTGGAAGTGTGGGAGTAATTAACCTAGCTTATGACGGATGTAGACTTAGCCTATGTGAAATGTGTGAAAATAGATGAACTTAGGTGAATGATGAAAATAGACGAACTTTGTAACATCCAGTTTTTCGCTAGAATTATTTTAATTATTTAATATATGTGTTTATTGATGAGTCAAGAAAGTAGCGATTTTAATATATTATTTGAGTCTATTTTATTTAGATTTTATTTGTTTTTATTTCCTTTTTTAGAACTATTTTACTTCAATTGCAAGCTATTTAATTTCAGAAACGAATATTATAAAGATTGAGTCTTGGAGCAAAAGAAAGGAGATTCAGAGCTGATACGAGTTAAAAATACGAAGATTTGATGCAAAAATATAATGCCCCCAAGTCAGAAGCTTGACACGGCCCGTGTCACCAGCCACACGGCTGTATCAGCACCCAGAGTCACCTTTTGCTGCTTTTGGCTTCCTGGACAAACTGCCTATTAGTTTATTTTTGACCTAAAGCTTGTGGTTTCTTGTGCAACACTTTAGTGAATTATTTCTTAGGGCTTAAGTCATTGTTACACTATAAATAGAGCAACCATCAAGCTTGTAAAATCATCTTTTGTTCTCGAAAATAATAAGTGAAAATTGTTTCTTTGTATAAAAGTTCATCTTTATTATCTTTATTTTATTTTATGTTCTTCTTCTTCTTCTCTATGTCTACAATGAACATGAGTGAGTTGACTCTTCTTGTCTTGGGATTGTTGGATGAGTCTATTGACATAATCCTAATCAAACCAAGCCTCGAACCCTAATTTTATGTAAATTTACTTTCTAATATAATTTTACCGTTTTTATAATGAATTAACAAGTATCAAACTCATAATGTGACAACAGAGGGTTAGTAGTTGTTAATTCATCATCACAAATATCAAAGCGAAGCATCGAAAGAAGAAGTTTTGATATTGGAACAAGTGAAATTAGACAAGGATTACAAAACATGAGAATAGTCTAGCAAACCTTGAGACAATAAAGTTTCGTTCTTCAAGGATTCTAATAGAAATCAACCATGAGAATAGGCGTGGTTGCTAGAGGAACACACTCACTGAAACCGAAAGGAGATGTGATAGGCTTAAGAGAAACTTGTCTTTAGAAAGTAGGTCCAACATAAAAGTTCTAGGTTTAGGGTTTGGTTTATGAAGGATTTGTCACCATGACGAACCAATAATCCCAAGGCGCTTTTTATTATTGTTATTTTAATTCAAATAAAAATCCAAACTTTTTAACTTAAACTCTCATCTAACCATTGTTGAAAGTCAATCAAATTCAAAATTCCCCGTCGAAACGATATCTTTATTACTACATCGGTAAACCGTGCACTTGCGGATTTACTACATCAAGTTTTTGGCACCGTTGGCGGGGAGTTACATTAATTTGATTAACTCTTTTTTTATATAACGGTTAGACTGAAATTAAAAAAATCTTTTTCTTCTTCTTTTTCTTCCTTTTTTTTACCGTTAACTTCTTGGGTTCTGATTCTTTTATGTGAAGAAGCAAAAGTCTTGGTGAATTCGTTCCCGAGATCGAAAGATTCTTACATAAGAGAAGAAGAGAAGCACGGAATAATAATGATATGGCTAAGGAACACACTCTTAAAGAGTATGCAACCCCTTCTACGGAAGAGCCACATGTTATTATTGTGTACCCAACGGTTGAGGGTAATAATTTTTAAATAAAGCCTACACTTATTTACTTAGTGCAGCAAAATCAATTTTTCGGATCACCCACTGAGGATCCAAATCTTCATGTTTCATATTTTTTAAGACTCATTGGAACCTTGAAGGCAAACCAAGATGTCGTAAGGCTGCACCTCTTTCCTTTTTCCTTAGGCGATAGAGCTAGTGCTTGGTTTCATTCATTGGAAGTTGGTTCTATTACTTCATGGGACCAAATGAGGAAAGCATTCCTTTCCCGATTCTTTCCCCATAGTAAAACTATTCAATTAAGGAATCAAATCACACGATTCACTCAAAAAGCTGGGTAGTCTCTTGGCGATGTTTATTACATAGCTTCTGCAGAACATAATTGGTGGTGTTTATTATGTTGGTGGATTCATTAACTGTAAAATTATCTCCTGAATCCAATGGTACCACATGCATCTAGAAGAGTCTAGAACTTTGCATGCATTCGAATATTTGGTGAGTCGTGTCGTAATTGAATATGTGACTTGGTGAATTTGTGCATTGGTGAAATTTGGTGAATTTGTGATTATGTGAATTGGTGTAAATGTGCATTGGCGGACTTTTATTGCTGGTCGTGAATATTTGAACCAAGCTCTAATTGCATGTCTTACTTGCTTGTGCTTTTACACTTAGTGAATCTATTTGATGATAATTACCTTGGTAATAGTAATGAGGTGAGAATTATATATATATGATTCGGTGATTCCTTTGATAATGATGATTTCTTTGCCTACATTTTGAAATGATGAATTGTATTTGTTGAGTTGATTAGGCAAGAGTTTATGTGATTTATATGATTGACGTTGTTAAGTGATGAGCCTATGTTGATCATTTGATTAGAGATTGAATATACTTGCTATGCTATGATAGAAATGTGATAACATGATGTGTATGGAATGAGGGATAATATTCATGTGGAGTTGGTAATCTAGAAATGTTGGGTATGTATATTTGTTATGTGTGAAATCCTTGAATGCTTATGTTTGATTATGCTTATTATGAATTTTGGACTAACCCCTAGTGGTCGTTCGGCTGACCACATTCCTTATCTGTATGGATGAGTAGACGATGTTCAGGAATAGTTTGCTTTAGAGAGTTTCTTGAGGATAGCTTGGATGCTACCTCGTTTTACTGCTTTCAGTGTCGTAGGCTTATGGCTCTGATTAGGGGTCGGTCTTGAGGATTGTTTTTATTATGTCTGTTGGATCTTTTTGAGACTATGTATTGGTAATGATATGTGTAGTATGATGACATGGCTATTTGGAGATCAATTTTATTGGAGGTCTATTGAGATGACTTATTTGAATGTCGATGTAATGATGTTTATTCCGCTGCGATGTTTTGAGAAAATTTTTATTTATGCATGCTTGGTGATTTATTGAAGAAGTAACATCTAAATTCTTGATATGCTCGTATCATTAGTGTAATTTATCGCTTTTAGAGTTTAGGGTGTTACAGACTTCGTGAAATGATGAATTATGGCATGTTAACTTATAATTGGTTATACAATAATGATAAGGTGATGAAATATTAATGTATGGATGTATTGATTTGATGATGCAATGATGTTTTGGCGCGGTGATATATTATATAATGTTGTGAGTTATATAATGATGAGTTTTATAGTGTTGTGCATTGTCGAGTCTATACTTGAAGTCTGTGCATTCATAGTCTTGTAATCACGAAGATGAGAATCACGATGATGTGGAATTAATTTGGTAACGTAACTCCGAATTATCCAATAATCTTGAAGATGAGGGATCACTCTGTAACATAACTCTGATATCCAAAAATGGTACCACATGCATATAGAGTCGTATAGAGCATTGCATGCATATGAGTCTATGTGGGAGTCGTGTATTTCATTATGTGAATTTATGAGAAGATGTGTGCATAGCTATGTGTGTTTGTGTGATAATTGTGTAATTGTGACGATGGTGATGAAGTGTGAATGATATATGCATATTCGACTTTTTCATAACGTAACGATGTAAATACTTGTTATAATTTGTGATGGTGAAATTGAGAGTTGTTGTATTTATTTAATTGGTTGAATGAGATTATAATATTTTTAGGAAATGAATCTGTATTTATATATGATGTTTGAATCCTAAATACTACGTTTGAGTTCATATCTTCTTTATGTTGAACTTATATCTTACCCTCTAGTGGCTTTTTGATCACCTACATCCTCGTGGTGTTAACGTGTAGGTTGAGGATGCTTGATCGGTGTGAGTTTCCGAGGATGGTTTGATGCCTACTCGTCTTTCTATGCTTTTATTTTGGAGTCTTAGTAGCAGTTCTCTGATTAGGATGTCGGGGATTTTATTTATCTTTTGGATTTTGTTTTGAGGAACCATTGAGTTCACTATGTTAATGTATTTGAGATTTTGGAGATTATGACTTTATGATGTATGAGATGTTATTTCTGCTGCGACTGTCTATGATTATAATGATTTATGCATGTTTTGGATTAATGATGAAGTAACACCTTGAACTTATGTGAATAACTATTGAATTATTATTTAAATATTGTATGTGGGGTTCGAGGGTGTTTCATCCTACACCTTTGCATGATCCACAAGTATTCATGTTATGTGATAGCTTTTTTCCACCTTTAAGTCGTGGTCGTGTAGGACGACATTTAGGTTTGGCTTTTGGAGGACAGTGAACAACATGTTGTGAGTGAGCTTTATTGTTACAATCTATTACTTTCTCCTTATTCCTTAATGACAACATTAACTTGTGACTCCCCCTCAATATCATCAAATGATGGTTGAAGTAACCACCGTGATGGAAAATAGTTAGAATTACATGAATATCTTTATGAAGAAAAATACTAAGAATGTGATGACATAATATCCCCCAAAATTCAAACAGCTTACAATTACATGTACCTACCTTAACATCTCAAAACACTACATGTTCCCTACTATTAACCTCTTTATAAAACCGAAACACAAACACATTACCATTTTCATTATCAATTGAATATTGAGCGAACCTTTCAAACTCTTGAAAAGAAAAACGAGTGAGAACACTATGAGCTTGCTCTTGTAAAGGTGACATCAACTTCATATTTGATCCTTTCCACTTCTCTAACATTATACCGTTCTCTTCTTTTTGTTTAACATAATCAATTGCTACATCAACCTAAAGTTAATTTAAATAAATTAATACACAAGTTTATAAATAAGCGCTAATGCATCAGACCTTCAAAGTAATGATTAATATAATAAAAAATATGTCATACCTGTTTTGCAAAGTCGATTAAACTAATGTGAGAATTGATGAATCTTTTAATGAATGTGTTAATACTCTCTGATCTTCCACTAATTGTCATCCCACCGAAGAAATAATCGTAAAGATAAGCGAGTTCCCAATAGTTTATGATTTCATACAATCCTTTCACATGCTTATTTTACTGCAAGTTGTACTTAGCAACAACTTTTGGCCATTGATTCTAAAATTCTTCACGTGCCTCCAACTTATACAACTCATAAAAACCGGAACGCCATTTTGCATATTTATCTTGAAGTATAGCATTAAACCAACAACTAAACTTGAAACTTATGTGCCATATGCAGAAACTATGTTTTGTCAATGACAACTCTTTTGAGATTTCTTTTTTCATCAATGGATCTTGATCGATTAATATAGCCTTCGGTAGCTTCTTCATCAAAGATATAAAAGTCTATTGAAAATTTAAAAGCGTTCAGATTTTCTTTATTAATTAAAAACAAGAAACATATATATATATACCAAAAAGGATCATATAATCAAATGATAAAAATAAATATAAGAAATAGTTGTCTTCATTAGCCAACAAAATACATACATTGTTTCGTTCCGTAAGGGTACACATCCAAAAAGTATAGTATTTCCAGGATTATTCATACCCTCAAAAATTCCAAACGACATTTCATAATAATTGACCTTGTATGTTGTATCAAATACAACAACAACACCATATTTTCGGTACCAATACTATACCATTTTCTACTTTAGACAACAACAAATTAAGTCACGGCTGAAAAATCCTGGCCTAAAGGGGTGATAGCCAACGATTACATGTACATTGATAGGGCTTTAGACATTGTTCATTACGCTGTTAAAAACCTTTGCATCTTCTCTTTTGAAAAGCCCCATTTTGTAATTCAAATATGAAAAACCCCAGTTTTGTTTGAAACCTTCATTTTTCATATTTTCTCTTAAATCTATAATTCAATTTTTCTAAGGTGCTTTTAGCCTAAATGATTTCTATTTTGTGTTTAAGTTTCTAACCTTAGGTACTTTGGGGTTGCTGATGATTATTAAAAAGTTGGAGAGTATTAACAAAGTTATTAGAGGTTTTAGTTGAGTAAAATTGAGTTACTTGTAATATTTATTGGTGGCTGCACTGTTGTTGTGTTTGACTTGTTTAGTTACAATGGAAGGATTTATTTGGACTAGTCATTGATGATCAATTGTTGTGTTCCTTTTCTATTAAGGAAAATAATAATAATTGCAATTTCTTCTATTTGGGTTTGTGAAAACATGCACTAGAGCATCGGTTTTAATTTTTCGGTAGAAATTCTCGAAAAATAATGTTGAAATTAGGTCTCAGAAGCATGATTTTAGGAAAGTAAACTATTGATTTCAATTTAACATTTGTACGGTAAATATCATGTAATTAGAAACTCGTTAAAAATTAAAATAGGAGGTTTGAATAAATCAAATTAATATAACTTAGTTGGTTTTCATCGGAACTCTGAAATTATAATTGAAAGATGCACTCTTAGGGCTCAACTGAGACAAGGTTTGGGAGCAGGGATGCTGTGAGAGGAAGAGTTGGAAGAAGAAGAGAGTTGTGACGTGGTGCATACAGTCTATAATAAAATGTGTAATATAGATTGATATAATGGTTCATAGTTACTTTTTAAGTGGTTCATCGATGAGGAACTTAGCCACTCCCTCTATTATTTTATAATATAAAAAAATTCTTAAATATGTATGAATTTTATATAGACATTATAATATTTGTAACTAGTTTATGAGATTTGTTTCGGGAGAAATTCTAATATGATCACAAGACTAAATAAATAGTGTTTGGACATACGCACATTAAGAATCATTTTTTAATAATAAAAAGGAAATTGATAAAAAAAAGTGTTTGAATATTTTAAAGATAATATCTTTATGTGTGTATGTCCAAAGACTATTTATTTGGTCATGTTACCATAAAAGAATAGCTCTTGTTTCAGATAATATCTTATGATCGATGAATTTTAAAAATGAACTTGTGAAAAATGTTAATTTGTCCGATGATTATTAAAATTTGGCAAGTGTTATGAGTTTTTCTTTTTACTTTTTAGAGGCAAAATCATCTAGTTAAATCTAATTTATTATATGATCATGTCATCTAGTTTTATCCGATTTTGTGATGCAGTTCAACTAATGATCCAGTAGTTCGACTAATAATCCAGTGAACCAGTGACAGTGCTAGTTTAATGCCCGGTCCAATTTTTAAAACATTGACAAAACTTGCTCTACTTTATTTATTTTTTGCTTAATAAAGATAGACTTGACGACTAAGGTTTGCCTTAATTAGTAAGCCATTTATACACCCTTCAGCCACATATATAACAAAATAAGATTAACTTATTGCGTAAAAAACAAAATCATTTAGCTATTAAAAGAAAAATCTTATATGTATTGAGGATCATATTCAAGACTAGCACGTTAGCTATGAGTCTATGAGAATGATTCATTGACAAAATCATTTTAAGCCAAAACTTGAGAAGAAGAAAAAAAACAAAATTTTGAACTATATTATTTATACAAAAGACGAAAAATAACTGTGTTGATATAAAAGATATAGTTCCAATGTTCACATACTCCCCCCGGTCTTAAATATAAGAAAATATTCTTTTTTTAGGTTCATTAATAATTAATATATCTGATTTACAAATGTAGACCAGATATATTAACTACTCAATGAACCTAAAAAAAAGAATCTTTTCTTATATTTGAGACCGGAGAGAGTATGTATTTACATAATTCTATAACTATTACAAGAATCAAGAGAGGTAGAAAGTAAAAGGGTCATTGATCAATGACTAGAAATTGAAGATTAATTGTTCCTACTCTAACAACAATATGTATGGTTACACAAGAAGCAAATTCCTATAAATTACACAAAACAAAGAACAATTTTAAGTATGATGATATGAAGGTGTAATTTTGATAACAAGGCCGGGGAAGACATCATCAGGGTCATGGATATGAGGATTATTCTCAACAATGAAAGGGTCATTACACTTATCACTAATTGTGTTAAGTGTCTCACCTTCACCAACTACATAGATTTCGTCGCATGGTTTGGAGGACAAGAAATAGTTGCTCCCTATGATGTTGTGATCATTATTATTTGGAATCATAGAACTATCTCTAAATATGCATAGAAGTATTAGGGCTACAAGAAAAATAGCACAATACCATGAAGCTGCTTCAGCTATGCCTTTTGAACTTAAAATTGCTCTCTTTCTTGAGTTGAAAGTAGCCATAATATGATCAAGAAATCAGAGAGAGAAAGATTGATGAGAGAGTGAAATGAATAATGAATAACGAATATGAATGAAAAGAGTGCTTTGGAAATGATTATAAAGAAAAGAAAAAGATGGAGCATGATGTGTGAGTAAGGGTCAGTTTTGGCGGTTACTAAGAAAAGGGAGTTGAGATGGAGAAAAATGGGGGAAGGTGATGTTTACGTCAATCAATCACATTCTTTTTTAGGATAAACAAACTTTTTTTTTTTCTTCTTTTTTGACGTGAGCTAAACAAACTTTTTTTTTTTTTAATGTTTAGGAGGAGCTAAAAATTCACCTTTTCAAAGTGAATAAGTGGAGTATTTAGAGTTCGAACTCTATCCGCTGTATAGATAATACAAGAACCATATCAACTGAACTAAACTCACATAAACAATTTCTTACATCTTATCCTTATGCTTGAATATATTATTGTTTGCACATACGATGTTTTTAACAAGATTTGGACCTGTAACTCATAGTCACTACAAATTTAATCGTCTTTTTTGTATTGGTTACATACAATACAATTTTTTAATCTTTGAAAAATATATTTTTATGATTATCATAAAATAAAAATATATTTGAATAATTTTCTTTCTACCCTTCCGCTATTGGATTCTATGTCCTTGTAAATTTAACGTAGTTGGTATGAACAATGCATAATATATACAAAACCTCGACCAACCAAAAAAAACCTATTGGACTCTATAGCCGCTTCAAGATATATACATGACCTATGGTTTTTAGACCCGCTATATGACTAATCCTACGGTTAACAGTGGCACACTTGAATTTTGGATTATCATTCAAATGGATGACCCGTAATGAAAACTCCTAAATGGAGCATCATATATGTGTAGGTAGATAGAATTACAAAAATAAATAAAAAATAAAAAAATGAAAATGATACACATCTTGAAAATTCAATGGTGGTGGCTTTGGATTGGTTGAGTGTATTTCAGACATAATGATTACTCAAATCCAAAGGATATTATAGAGCTGGGTTGTAGATAGTGGTGGGCTCTTGACAGGCTTATTGAGGTCGGTCATGATTTGAGTGCTTGTAAAACTTGGAGAATTTTGAGTAGCACGTGTCATCGAGTTCTGCTATTTACCCAAAAGTTTTTCTCATTCCCAAATAAAATGACCAAAATACTTCTACATGATTTAACTCACGCTGCGTGCTGTTATAAGCTCAGGCAGAACCTCATTTTCAGTCTCAAATCTCTCTCAAATTACCCAACTTCAAAATTCTTTCAACTTCAAATCAAAAGACACTCCAATAACAAGAACAAGTAAGTTTTCGCTTAAATTATGTTAGTATGATAGGTTTTTCACTTAAACTAGAATTTTTAGGTTTAGTGTTTTGTTAAAATTTAAATTTTTTTTTGGAAGAAATGATAGAATGTTACATGTAAATGACTTATAGTGCTTAATTGTTATGATGTTTAGATGTTTGCATGATTATGTTAGATTTTTACACTTAGATTAGATTTTTTTAGTTTTAGGGTTTACTTTAAATTTTGATTTTTTTACCAAGAAATCATACAATGTCACATGTAAATCACTTATATTATTTAATTGTTTAGATGCTTGCATGTTTATGTTGTAGTTATCATTTTTAGGGTTTATGTATAATTTGCACTCCAAGTGTTTGATGAAATGTTTGAATAAGTTTTTCATTGATTATTTTTAATTTCTTATTCTGTAGATTTGAAACAATGGTTGGGTGGATCGACATTCATGCACAATTCAACGGCGGAAAACCTCAGAGGTTGAAAATTCGGTGCCTTGGTGTAACGTTAAGAGGTCTCAAGGATGAATTGAATGAATTCAACCAAGGAGTCAACCCCGGAGACACAAGGACGATGGAATACGTTCGGTATAAATGTCCAACGCTCGATGAGAGGAGAATATCATTCAATTGGGTGGAATTAACAAACGACGAAAACGTGACGAGCATGTTTTGGGATCACAACATGTTTCAGTGGATCGATACGCGGGTAACGTTGTTGAGATCAACTAAAGATATTATCCTCAGTCTAATTCCGCCAGAAGATCGTGATTAGGTAGGGAATGCACCTTCCAACTACAACAGTAGTCTTCCTTTGAATGGGGTAATTCAAACTTGTTAAACGATAGTTCCCAAGCGTTCACCCGACATTTTCATTGTTCCTTTCAAAAGATTAAATTCTTGTTAGGCTGGTTTAGATGAAGGTATTGAAGTGTCAAAGAATGGACCTCATTTTGTTGACACTTCAATACCATCATTTAAACCAAGCCTAACAAAAATTTAATGTTTTGAATGGAACAATAGAAATGTCGGGTTAATGCTTGAGAGCTGCTGTTTAGCAAGTTTGAATGTACCCCATTCAGAGGTAAGACAATTGTTGCAGTTGAAAGATGCATTTCCGAATGTAATGTATTGTAATGATAGGTCATATTTAGAAACTTTATGTAATGTAATGTAACTTTTAAGTTATGATATCGAATTCCTTCATATAAGATGAGTTTCAAGAATTCTTTATAATACATATTGTTTTGAATGGAACAATAATTTATTTGTTCACATTTCGAATTTATTTATTCAGAACCTATGGTACCATTAGTATACAAAAAAAAAAAAAAAACTGCACACCATCTTAGCATGAGTTAACTCACGCTGCCCCATGCATGCAACATGAGCTAACTCACGCTAGTGTTAAACCCAGTGTGAGTTAACTCACGCCAGTTTGGTCGGTGGTCACACCTCAAGAACACGTTTTTTGGACTTTGGTCAGTTATTCAACCTTGATTTTTTTTATATTTTTTACACGTTTATTTTACAGTTTTTTGACTGCATTTAGTGCATATAAAATCTATGCAACCCCCCTATAAATACGCCCTTAAACCTTCACCATTTCCTCACATTCTCTCCTTCTTTTCCTCATTCTTTCACCTTTAATTTTTTTGTTTTTTTAGCTTTTTTGGGGGCCAATTTAGGGGTAAAAAAGGGTCAAGAGAGGGGGAAAAATAGGCCAATCGACTTGGGGCACAAAGAGGTCAACCATTGGGGTAAAAGTAAATCTGCTTCTTTTTATCCCTAAAACTTTTTACCGTGGATAAAAAGACTCTTTCTTGGGGTATAAAAAGCACCGGATTTAGATTTACCCCAAAGGGATGATATCTTTTTGCCTCAAGAAGGCTGATCTCTTTTCCCACCAACCTTGATCCTTTGTTACCCCCAAGATGGTCTATTTTTACATCAAAGAAGAAGATTTACTTTATTCCAGTAAAATGTATCAAATTATGTAATTGTATCAAAGTATTAATAAAATGAGGTTTTATATGTATTATTCATGTTCATTTCTTCCTTTTTTATTTATATTATGATTTTTTCATCTAAATAACGTTGTTGAGCATTTAAATTACCATTTAAATAAATTCGAAAAAAAAGTTGGATATTAATAAACGTGAGTTAACTCACGCTGCAGTATTTGTAAATTAACACTAGCGTGAGTTAACTCACGTAGCGTGTTTTACCTCACGTAAAAAATGCACTGACGTATGTTAAGTCACGTAGGGGCATTTTGGTCATTTCATTTGTAAATGAGCAAAAACTTTTGGGTAAAGAGCAAAACTCTGTGTCATCTGTCACAAGGAATGTTTTTACTTACGCAAGGAATGTTAGACTTTTTATAATTACACCCGGTATATTCCTGGTTACACCCCAAAATGATAAAATTACCTTTTCGTAAAATTTATTTTTAAAAAGTCTTTTCTTTCTTTCTTGGTTACATCCCAAAACCCATTTTCTTTCCTCTTCCAAAATTATACTTCTCCAAGCAAGATTTCTCCCTTCTATGCAAGATTTCAAAGAAAATTCAAAGCATATGAGGTTAGTAAGTTGTATTCTTCAATCAATTATGTTTTTCTTATTATTGGTTCCATAATTCTTAGCTTTTTCTAGGACATGTAAACTGAGTTTAAGTAGGTCATGTAATCTAAGTTTAAGTGTATATATCAACATTATTCAATGATTATACGTAATCTTATTTTAAGTATGTACATGTAAACTCAGTTTAAGTAGGTCATGTAAACTTAGTTTAAGTAGGTCATGTAAACTCAGTTTAAGTAGAGGTTTATGTAAACTTAGTTTACATGAACCTACTTGAATTGAATTTAAGTTAACCTCAACAATGTAAATTGAAACCGTCGTACAGTGCAGTTGATTAAGAAGAACAAAAATTGAAACTAGCATTGAAAAAGAAGAAGAAATTCACTTGCTTATATGCAATCGAGTATGGATGAAAGAAGTTTTGATTCACTCTTTAATCTTCCATAGAGATTGATTGAACATCAGATTGTTTGGTCGTTTGTGGGGTGAAAGAGGGTGAAGCTCAGTGACAATGAATAAGATTAAGGTTTTAAGAAAATTTATATAAAAAGGCAATTTTGCTATTATTAAAAACTTTTTTAAAATATTTGCTGTAACCAAAAAAATATGGGGTGTGAATAGAAAAACTCAGAATGTTGTGACAATGAATAAGATTAAGGTTTTAAGAAAACTTATATAAAAGTGCAATTTTGGTATTATTAAAAACTTTTAAGAAAATTTAGATGTAACCAGAAAAATATGGAGTGTGAATAGAAAAACTCGGAATGTTATCATGTCACAGGATATGGATGAAATATCTTCTTTAAATGTTAAGAGTTTCATAGGAGTTTTATGTTCGATCATATTATCAATCCAAAATTGCTTTTCTGACTTACAAAACGTCATATTGACACATGGAAACTCCCAAAAAAAACCCAGCGGTACTTAATTACCGTTCTGCTAACCGGCAGCAGTTAACTGCTGCTGGTGCCAGCGGTAGTTAACTGTTGTTGTGTTCGTATCATATTCAAGTCAGTAGCCAGAATCTAGCCACTCATTCATCACTCACTCTCTCTCAAAATTTCAATTTTCTTTCACACTTTCTCTAAAAAAAACTCTACCAAATCCACCAAATTTTTTTACACTAAATCACAAGTAAGCAATCACTTAGGCTATTGTCATAATTTTTAGTTAGTATATATGTTTATATGTTTATAATTTTAGTTGTAGTTTATTTTTTAGTTTTTGATTTATTTTTTTTAATAGAGTTATGTTGTAGATTTGAAATGCTATTAACAAATATTATGAATATTTGTTATAATGGAGTTATATTGCTTAAATTTATATTTTTCTTCGAATTTTATAAATTCTTTAGGGTTATTTTTATGATTTTTAGGGTTTATGTATAATTTACACTTCAAATGTTTGATGAAATGTTCGAATGAGTTTTTCATTGATTTTTTTAATTTCTTATTGTATAGATTTGAAACAATGGCTGGGTGGATCGACATTCATGCACAATTCAACGGCGGAGAACCTCAGAGGTTGAAGGTTCGGTGCCTTGGTCTAACGTTAAGAGGTCTCAAGGATGAACTGAATGAATTCAATCAAGGACTCAACCCCGGAGACACAAGGAGGGTGGAATAAGTTTGGTATAAACGTCCAACACTCAACGAGGGGAGAGTATCATTCAGTTGGGTGGAATTAACGAACGACGAAAACGTGACGAGCATGTTTTGGGAGCACAACATGTTCCAGTGGATCGATATGCGGGTAACGTT
>Ga0315915_1000636_pt1 | contig 37915 bp, 18 predicted proteins | sample MpolbnodulesMG_FD_207738 | JGI IMG/M metagenome (GOLD analysis project Ga0315915, IMG submission 207738) | Medicago polymorpha root nodule microbial communities from Los Angeles, California, United States - branched nodules | ecosystem: Host-associated > Plants > Roots > Nodule | place: USA...
TGGAGACGAGCAAATCAAATATTCTGACTCCTATTCAGCTTATGGATAAAACATCGTAAGAGATACAAAGGAAACAAAAGAAGAATTCATGTATCTATGTTACAATTACCTGTCACTACCGCTGCTTTATTATGTGTACAATCAAGTGAATATAAACTGCATCAGTTTATCTCCAATTTTCTTTTTCTTCATGAATAAAACAAAAGTTTGTATTTCATTTTTATAATTTCCTTCCTGCTTGATTGTATTGACTATGACTACTGATTATTTGCTTTAATTTTTTTCTTTTTCTTTTTTGGTACGGCCACAAATACAACATTATATGCTTTTATATAAAAAAAATCATTTATACATGATAGATACGAGCATTATGATATGTACAATCTTTATTTTTTTTTCTTCTTTTCACCGACAGTAAGTGTATAATTGGATGGGTATTCATCAAATATGATTTTGATTTGATTGGAGATAATTACATTTATCTCCCTGAGATTTCAGTAAAAGACGCTCACATCCCCTCTAATTTGTAAAAAAAACATTTACCTCCCTTTGGTTTAACACTGTTAGCCATAGTAAACAATTTGGAATACCCAAAAAAAAATTGGAAACCCACATTTTGTTTCTAAAACCGTTATTCATTGCATTCTTGAATTCTCTCACAAAACAATGAAAAGTCATCCCTTCGTATCTTAATCGTTGAACCTTGCAGACATTCTCATTTGATTCAACTCTTCTCTACTTATAACTTCTTTATTTTCTTCTCGACAAAACATAAAACAATCAAAATACGCATCACTGTCCTTGTTTAATAGTTTCTGCTTAATTTGTTGTCACTAGTTCGAATTTGATTTCAACTGTGGATAGTAACCTTGTTATACCATAGCCATTTAATGAATTAGTCTTATTTCCATTGTAGCATTCCATAAGTAAGTATGACAGTAACCTTTTAATGAGTTAAATAATTTGCCAATTTCTTAGTCATTTCTACAGATAAATAGAAGGAGTGTTGATGAATTTTTTTATGCGCCATTAGCAACTCTGACAGTAAATTTGAGCATGCTAATGAATTATGGCCTTTGTTAGCCTTTATTATTTAGTGTAAATAAGCTAACTTATGCTCAATTATATTGCTTGATGATGATACTCAATAGAAAAAAGAGAACATATTTCAGTCAAACAAATCAATAGCCACCTTATGCTCCAATTTTTTTTTTTTAAGAAGTTAAACTAACACTCCCAGGTTCCAAGCCAATACCACTAGGCCAACCCAAGTGGGTTTACCTTATGCTCCAATTACATATGCATCATCTCAAAATGCATAAAATGTCAATCATTTTGAACAACAAGATGTAGAAGATACAAATGTAGAAGAAGATTATCCCGGAACAAATGCAAATAAGATAAAAATAGGTGAGATGTGGAGTTCTAAAACGAAAAAACAACTTCACAGCAAATAAAGATGTAGGATACATGAGTTAGGAAACTGTCCTTGATGAAATGGAAGAGAAGAGATACAAAAGTGGTTGTCTGACGTAACTGCTGTGCAAAATGGCCCTGAGATTGCAAAGAAGAAGAAGAATATACATCATCCTTTATAATAGAGATTTTCTTTTGTCTTGAAAAGGAGGATAAAAATTTGTATTTTTTGCTTACATTTTAGACAAAGAAAGTGAAGAAATTTTTTTTGCTTGTATTCTCAATTATAAATTTAAGAGACCACAAATTATAAAAAGCTAATCTTATGATTAAAAGAATTGAGCATAACCATGTGGTTAGCATAGCATAGTTACGATGGTCATGCGGGTAATGGATGGCAATAATGAGAATGAAAAGAAGAATCAAAGGGCTAATAATTGAGTAACAATAAGAGCGTGAGTGCATGTATTGTTTTGAGAAAATTGCTGTTCAGACATACATATGTTCACATTGACACATGAAAAATACGTAAATGCCCCCAGCGGCAGTTAACAACCGTTTACCAAGCCATCCACAGTTAACTGCCGCTACGTATCTGACTCATTTTTCAGAGGCTCTCCTTCCATTTTCTCCAGCGGTTGTCAGGCTCACCCTCAAGAACTACATTATCTGCATCAAGATAATCCGCCACAACATCCTCTGGCACCTCCTCATCATCCGCCACCTCCTCATCCTCTATCTCGTCTTGCGGCTGTAAAACATTCTCTCATCCTTCATCCGATCATATCCAACAAAACCCTCATCTGCATACCAGACATAATCATGCGCTGGTGTCAGATCAACCACTTGGGAGGAGTAATCCATCTGTGGCTGTGAGCTCTCTACACCTGCCCTCGCGTCCCTACGCCTCCGAGTCTTTGGGACACACGGGTTTTGATCCACCCTCTCTCCGAGCGCTAGCGGTACTCGCCTCTTTACCTCTACGCATCCTCGCCTCTCTAATAAGCCGCTGCTGCTCATCCTCCTCCACAACCATATATGTACAAAAACAAAATAAAAATAACATAAATACATGGAGAATGTATTTAGGTATTTCCTAAAAATTATATACTTTTAAGGCATTGAACATAGCATAAAAATCCAAGCAAGTAACATGTAACATATTAAACTTAGACATTCATACAAATCCACGCTTAGAATCATTCAACAACTTAGGTATTTATGCAACATACCACATTATGTCATTCTTCAAACTTGTCAAAAAAAAAAGTAAAAATCCAAACTTATAATCATTATAGCTTATATACATTATAAATTTAACCAATTTGCAAAAAAATTACACCAAAAAAACAAGATTATCGCATTCATCAAACACCATAAGTGCATTTCAAAATACTGACACAATTGGTGTTAATTCAACATCAAATTCAACTACATTGTACCTACACTTACTCTAAACATCAATTCCAGCACAAACAATCAATCAAAGCATCTAAATCATGCATAATTTGCAATTTTCTAACCTAACCTAAAACTAACATTTTGCTCAAAATTATAAAAACTAACACCTAAACAAACTACATTGCATGTAAATAGGAAGAAAAGAACTTACTTGTGAATTAATTGATGAAATTTGGCTCAAATTCGTGCAATTGAAGTTTGTAGAATTTTGGAAGTTGAGCTTTTTGTGTTGTGTTTCTAGAAAATGGAATAATGATGCTTCTGTTCATGTTAAAATGCAGAAATCAGCGGCAGTTAACTGCTGCCCATCTGCAGAACGATAGTTAACTACCGCTGAGGACCGTAGCGTAATTTACTTGTGTAAAAATGAAGTCTTCATGTTTTGATTTCCCCAATTCAACGCTCAACTAGTGATGAGTGTCGACGTTACACGTTTTCCCTCTTTTCTTTTCTTTTCTTTTCATTCTCCCTCTTTCTCGTTTTCCTGTTTAGATCTTAACTTTCCTCTTCCTCATCTTCACAGGTATTTCCACTTTTCTCTTCATTTATTGATTCATCACTACTTCACCAATTATTATTATTAGACTATATCACATACATACATATATAGATAGATAGATATATTTTTCATTTTTCATAAATTATTTCATTGTTGTGATTGTTATCAATTAATTAATTAATGATCGACACTCGCAGAGGAATAGGTTTTGTTTGTTTCGATGGCTGCTCCACCTGACAGAGCTCGTGCTGATTACGATTATCTCATTAAACTTCTCCTAATCGGTGATAGCGGTACCATTTTTATTTTCTCATCTTTTTTGGATAAATTCTTCTGATCTTGTATTAACCACTGTAAATTCGAATTTATTGTTATTTGTTTACTAAATTGAAAGCTATGTTTGGTATCACTCTGGATTTTCAAAATCCATACTCCGTAGCTTTCACAAAATCAAGATGTGATTATGGCAAACTCACCGTGATACCAAACAAGTACTTAGTATTTTGGATATGATTATGCTATTGTTCATATTGGCAGGTGTTGGTAAAAGTTGTCTTTTATTGCGTTTCTCTGATGGGTCTTTTACAACTAGTTTTATCACAACCATTGGGTAGGTTTCTTTTGTGCAATCATGTAATATTTGGTTCCGTTTTATTCTTTTGTCTCTATCTGTTGTGGTGAGATGGCTCTGATGTCACTAGATTATTTTATTTTTATTTTTATTCTTCAGCATTGATTTCAAAATAAGGACAATTGAGCTTGATGGAAAGCGAATCAAATTGCAAATATGGGACACAGCCGGTCAAGAGCGGTTTCGAACTATCACAACTGGTTAGTGTATAATTGAAAGTTCATAAATATAGACACAACTAGAAGCCTATAATGTTTTACACCATGATTGGAACTGCGTTAGTCTACCATTTCTCACGTCCTAATGTCCTCTGCCTGACTGCCCATGATTTTTGTGAAGCTAGAAGTTGGAGCTTCAGACTTAACACAAATTTGTGCTTTTTCCACAGCTACTACAAACAACTATTTAATGCAAGCTCCATTGTGATTTTTTATGTACGGAATTTTTATGGGCTTGTTTGGATAAACAACTTATTTGCACCTTACAGCACATGCGCTTATCATGATAAGCGCTTATATAAGCTTGCATAAGGTATTTTTTAGCAAAAGATAATACAATATAAAATTGTTTTTGTATATACTATAAGTTGTTTTACATGAATCACTAATTGCACTCTACGTGTATTCATATTTTGAAAGTTCTGTAAGATTTTTTCATTTTCAACACTAAAAAATACCACTTTAAGCATGTGACTAGACAATCATTCAAAAACTCATCTCTCAATTGATTACACATTTAATTCTTCACAAAATTAATATTAGAGAACTTCTTTCATGGTTTGAGTTTCCATTTAGCGGGGGCAAGACATTGTTTGATGATGTTTGATCTATGTAACTGATTACACCTAATGGAAAAGGCCTTTGTTGTTATTGTAATATTATGTTGTATAATGTTTCTTAGTCTTTCAAATTTAAATATCAATTAGCTTCTGCTATGATTTCGTATATGTAAATTGTTGAGCTCTGTCACAAGTATTATTCCTTCTTTTGCAGCTTACTACCGTGGAGCCATGGGTATTTTGCTTGTATATGACGTTACTGACGAGTCTTCTTTTAACAGTAATATTTTCTTCCCCCTTCTCTCTTACGTTAAACACCATTCCTCTTTTATTATCCTTAAATTTGTGTTTCCTTAAATCGTAATATCTTCGTAGAACATCCATTATATTCAGTGAACACAATTATTTAACAGTTCAACCCGGAAATTGGCTTTCAATGCTTGCAATGAGTTTTAAGCGCTATTACATGACAATAGGACTTATTTCATCTCATGTCCAGATATCAGGAATTGGATTCGTAACATTGAGCAGCATGCTTCTGACAATGTTAACAAGATATTGGTGGGCAACAAAGCTGACATGGATGAAAGCAAACGGGTATGTCCTCTCTCATTCTCATTCCTACTTATTGGATTATTTTATGTACTTATATGCATTGGGCACATATATTTTTATGCATGATGATATCTATCAATGTTCTCCTTAGGCCGTGCCAACTTCTAAGGGCCAAGCGCTTGCAGATGAATATGGTATCAAATTTTTTGAGACTGTAAGTAGCTCTCACATCTCAATGCACATTGTAATTGCACACATAAATCACCAATCTATTAGTATTGATTGTGCTCTTGCCTGTACAGAGTGCTAAAACAAATCTGAATGTGGAGGAGGTTTTCTTTTCAATAGCTCGGGACATCAAGCAAAGACTTGCAGATACTGACTCAAAATCTGAGGTTTTATTTTGGACCTTTTACTAGTTATCATTGATTGTCTCCCGACTTTTTCTTTTTGAACCCTTTTATAATCGCATCCTATTTGATTAAATGCAAGATTTCACGGATGTATTTAGTTTCATGTTTACATCACTGTTGCCTTGCATCCTAAGTTTAACAAAAATCACTCTCCGGGTTAAATTCTCTCATCAGTTCCCTGCTAAGTTTTCCATTTTGTTCTTTGCAGCCCCAGACAATCAAGATTAACCAACCAGACCAGGGAGCTGGGGCTGCCCAGGCTGCCCAAAAATCTGCATGCTGTGGTTCTTAATAGGAAGCTCGAGGGCATACATTTGACTGAGAAATTTAATTTTGTCAACGACTCTGTCATTAGTGCATGTATGATTCATATTATTTTACAGTTGCTACTCATTGGGTGTGAATGGTAGATTTTCCCAATGTTGAGAAATTAATTATGTCAATTTGTTGTTTGCTTAAACCCACTCTTTTTCAGGAGCTTGGTCATGCACATCATGCCTTTCTTGAAGCCAATAAGGCTCAAAGCAGGAACCACGCCATACTTGGCTTATGGTCACGGTGTGGTTAACATTTATGGTACTCCCAAATAACTGAATCTGAGCGACTACGAATCAAATCCACATTGATGCTAAACATCCACATATTCATTCTTCAGTTTGGAGTTTCCAGAAAAAAAGCTAAATACCCATTGATTTCAAAGACGTGAATAACATGCCAAAATGACAAAATTAAGAGTTTAAACCTATGCTTATTTTTGCTGTGGTTAACTTGCAAATGCGCAAACTGAGAAATAACTTGTGGTCAAGGAACTTGTGATATGGTTTTACCTAAACATGCAGAAAATGTCCCGTTTTAATTAATATGATATGATATGATAATCGTGCAAAAGTAATCTGTGGGTGACATTGCTTTCAAGCTGTACTCGACGTGCCAACAAATTTTTTTTCGAATATAATATATATGCCAAATCAACAATTTAATACGATGCAAAAGACGCAGCAATTCAACACGATAGGCTGAAAGTTAAATACTTAGCTGCACAGAGTAAAATTGAACCGAAATATTGTTGGATATACGCTATAACGCGTAGCTACCCATAGTATTCCAGGCGTAGGATTAAATTGATGTGCTGCTTTGATAATGATCAGTGTAGCTTGTACTATGGAAAACAAATTGGTATTATTATGCAGCTTCTTAAATATTTTTACACGTTCTTTTGAATAAATTTTATGCTTGCAGGGGATCTTTTTATCGATTTACCTTTCTACTCTCATCCTTACTTCATGATGCATTTGAGGGAATGCACAGCTAGGGACCTCGTCAATCGCTTGAAGAAAAAAAAAATACAGTTGAAGACATTCAGCCGAATCTCAGTTAAATTCTTGCCCTATTAACGACTAATAAAGAGGATATATGTTTTCCTTAGCCTACTTTTAATATACATAAATTACCATCAACAATTTTACTCTTAAATCCATTAATTAAGAGGGATATGACTCGAGATTGGGGATCACACACTTGTAAGTGGAAAGTGACTCATCACTTTTAGTTGACATGGTAATAGGAAAATGTAACATCAATGGAAATGTTCCTACCTTGATTCAGCGCATGACGTAAGAGACATGAGTTGATATGTTCATATCAACCATACATGGCGTGAAGGAACAGATCAGCAGATTGACTAGCTAATTTTAGTCTATCTTTGAACACCTTTGATTTACAAATGATTGAGACTCCTCCTAGAGAGCTTCAACGTCTCCTTTTTGATGACATTTCTGGCGCTTGCATGCCTCGGAATGTTCGATTAATCACTTAGTTTTCTTTTTCCTAGGCTCTGCCATCTTTTCTGTTCAAAAAAAAAATCCATTAATTATTACTAAAATTTTATAACGAGACGCGTTATGATCAAACATAACAGAAAAGTGGATAAACATGACTTTAGTCCCTGATTTTTGCTAGTTTTAAATAACTTTTTTTTTGCATAAATATAATTATAGTTTAGAGAATAAATTGGGAGTGATGATGCTAAATACTTTTTTTTTTTGGGTACAAGATGATCAATACTTCTCAGCTATTAAGTCGTTTTTAGCATTTTACATAAATTAAAAAATGTAATCAATTTTATATAGAAAGGAAAATTATGCTATATTTTACAAAATTATCCTTTGAGATATGCCAAAAATAAATTAAAGGATTAAAAGAAAAAAAATTAAATATATAATAGGAAAATTGACATTAGTATATATATATTTTTTTGCGTTGATCCACCGATTCTCATAGACTTTGGTAAAACCCATTAAACACTTTTTTGGTTAGGTAGCCTAGTGCCTAAAATTCACCTTTTTCAAAGTGAATAAGTGAGGTGTTTGGGTTCGAACTCCGACCTCTGCATATAACAATGCATGTCCTTGCCAATTGAGCTATGCTCACGGGGACAGAAACATTAATATTTTATTGGTATTGTAAATCAACTTAGAACATTTGTAACTATTTATATTTTAGGATAGAGTGAGTACTTTTTTTAATAACAAATAAATTGTTGATTTATTATTTTTTTGACAGAAAAATTTATGATTTTTATTAGGGGAATTGATGATTTATTTTAAAAATTAAAAATAATAAAAGAGGCTTTTGTACCAAAATAAAATAAAATAAAATAAAAAAGGGTCATATATATGCATAAACCCTAACCTAACAATCTCGTGACTGCGTGTTTTCGTTTTGCCTCTTCTTCTCACAACAGCCGACAGCAGCTTCAGCAATGGTGAAGAAGCACTACAGACCCGCCGTGAGTTCCTCTCATCTCTTCAAATCACTTTATCCTTTCACATATTTTTAACTGCTTCCACTTTTTCTATCGTTTTATTCGTTTATCTTTCGGTATTTTAATTGATAGGTAGTGATTTTTTCCCCTAAGGATGTGGTGGGTTTAACGTTCATAGCCAATTATCCGTGATGTTAATTTATACGAATTAGCGCAATAAAAAGAGCATATTGACCGAAAGCGAGAATAAAATGAGATAGATGATAAATACTTTTTGTTCGTGTGTGAAAATTTGGAATTTGTAATTTAAGTGAAAATTTGGAATTTGTAATTTAACTATAAAAATTACAATATATAAAAGAAATTCTAGGTTTATCTTGCTATAACGAATCTCTGTGTCGTATTCAGGGGAAGAAAAAGGAAGGAAATGCCGCTAAGTTTGTCACCAGGACACAAGCACTCAAGCAGCTTCAAATCAGTTTACCCCTTTTCAGGTTCCGTATGCCGACAATTCTATTTTTTTTATGAAAATAATGTTGTATAATGTCAAAATTTGATTCTGATATTAGGGTTTATAAATTTTAGGAAACTGTGCATTGTGAAAGGTGTAACTCCGAGGGAGCCGAAGAAAAAGTTCAAGGGAAATGATAAGACTTACTACCATGTCAAAGATATTAGCTTTTTACATCACGAGCCTTTGGTTGAAATTCATAGAGCAATAAGAGTGCATGAGAGAAAAATTAAGAAAGCCGAGGCAAAGAAAAACGTTGAACGTGCAAATAGGCTACGTGAGAAAACACCCAAACCCAAGATAGATAGGATAATCCGTCAGAGGTACCCAAGATTTGTTGATGCACTTGGAGAATTGGATGACTGCCTTACAATGGTACATCTTTTTGCCGCAGTACCTGCCACTGAAAGCAAAAAAATTGATGTGGAGCTTGTCCACAAATGTCGAAGGTATATATACTTGGAATTATAATCACTTCAGATTAATATGTCATGAAGAATTTAGGTCTTTGTGCCTCAATCATTACTTTGAAAATAAGGACTACGAGAGTATAATATAATTTATATGGGTATTAACATCTCATTGGCCTTTTCATGCATCTTTTATAAAAGAAGTGCTACCTATTATGCTGCAATAATACTTATCTCATTTATTATCGTCTGCCTATGTTCTAGATTGGCGCATGAATGGCAAGCATTCGTATCTCGGACTCACAAGTTAAGAAAAACATTTGTATCTGTTAAAGGCATATACTACCAGGTACTGTTTGTAGCCATTGATTATGTTAATTATTTATTAATCATAATTGTACATTTTATAAATTTATTATGTTGTTTGTGCAGGCTGAAGTTGAGGGTCAGAAAATAACATGGTTAACTCCTCATTCACTGCAGCAGGTTGTGTCTGAGGATGTTGACATCCCTACTATGCTAAACTTTCTACAACTCTATGAGGTAAGTTTAATTTCATATTTAAATTAAGTGTGTTCATGTTTTTGATATCGCATCAATATCCATATCATCCAAAGTAATAGGATTATAGATCTAAATATTTTAATTATGTATACATTTAATTTGAATAAGTTCTGTTTGGATCCTTATGTCATTCATCTACAAACCAAATTTAGTTATTCAATTACAACTGACATCCATATACTAATTTCTTAAACATCTATAATGAATTGATGCAGCCTCTTCTTTGTTTTGTCAATTTTCACCTCTATCATTCCATTAATTTGAAGTATCCTCCCATGCTTGATCCTCGCTTGGAGGCCCTGGCAGCAGGTACTGTTTGATTAACTTATATTAAACTTTATAAACTTGAATTGCTGCAAAGCTTGGAATTATCTCCTGATCAATTTTCATATAAAATTTTGTAGATATATATGCATTGTCAAGATATTTAAATGGCAACACCCGACCTGCTATACTGAATTCTGAAGCATCTCAATTAGTTGAATCTGAGCAAATGGAGTCCAAGCAAGATGGGGCACAGACCCAAAATGAAAAATCTGAACTACGACTTGCTCAACTTCAACATCAACTTCCTTCTAATGAACCTGGTGCACTAATGCAGCTTGTTGAAAAAGTTGCAGGCGAAGGTGAAGAGGAATATGATCAAGAGACACGAGAATGCAAAAATCTCTTTCGAAATGTCAAAATCTTCCTGAGCAGAGAGGTATGACCTTATAGCATTTGCCGAGTTAGAGTTTGTGTAAATTTTTTAATATAAAATGTAAGAAATTGTGTAGAGTTCGATATGGACTTAGTGATATTATAAATGGGCAACATTTCTTAAAGAATTATACTTAGAAGTACTAGAAACATACATAAAAGTCACTTCTCAATGAGACACTTGAGTACTTTTCATATTAAAATTGTGTGTGTGCTGTTTAAACTTGCATTCATTTTGGAATTATTCTAATGATTGCATCTGTTTTGGTTTAATTATTCAGGCACCAAGGGAATCATTGCTTTTTGTTATTCCTGCTTTTGGTGGTACAGTTTCATGGGAGGGAGAAGGGGCTCCCTTTGCAGAATCTGACCAGAGCATTACTCATCAGGTTTGTGTGATTTATATGACATAACTTTATTGAACTTCCTTTAATGTTTGCTTAACTATTGCTTTCATTTCTTTAGATCGTTGATAGGGAATCTCAAGGACACAGATTCCTCTCAAGAGAGTATGTTCAACCACAATGGGTATTTGACTGTGTGAATGCACGGATAATTTTGCCAACAGAAAATTATACTGTGGGAAGGTAACTTCTAATTCATTTGTGTTAGTGTGCCGACTCTGATCTCTATTGTATAATTATAACCCATTTCTTTGGCAACATTGTTATATTGTTTCTCACCAAAACAAGTTCTTGTGCATTCGTTCTTCGGTAATTGCTGCTGTATTATCTGTGCTTATTTTAGGTTCACCTAGGGTTCTTATTGGTTCTGATCTTCATCAGCATGTGCTTCTTGTGGTCTGAGAAAAGTATTTTTGGTTTCGTTAGGATTATTATTAGTTGTGATCTTGGTCAACATATACATATCTTAATGTTTAGAATGAATTTGTTGCTAATTAACCGTGGCATACTTCCTCCGTTCCTTATTGTAGGAACCTCCAACAAAAAGCACATATGTTAAGAAAAGTTGTTGGAGTAATAAATTGTTTGTGACTGTTATTAAATTACCCTTTGTATAAATATATTCGATTTAGCTTTTCATATTCCAAGACATTGTAGTATTAATAAGAGATATATTTTGAAAAAAGAGTAATAAACGGGTCTATAAATTTGCAGAGGGCCTTGTATTTAGGACACACAAAATTTTGTAAACGGTATTGTAGGGTCTTATAATTAGGGTCAAAGGGATCAACTCTTATCCGTCATGGAGATTTTAGTGTAAATCTCTTTAAAATAAATAAACCCCAACTACATAGATAATTAGGGATGGAGGGATTAACTCTTATCGGTCTGATAGCACGTTAGTATGTTGTGTCACATATGATGTATTGTAATTAAATAAGATACGATATCAAATCTACTGGATTTGCATATAAATAAATAAAATTTAGTTCAATTACTTAGTTTTGTTGCCTATGCCAAGTCATCAATCATACATAAACCTGAGGGAACAGATAAGAAGAATCTGTACATATATTCTATATATGCCTGTATTTTCGTATGTGATGCCTCTTTTATCATTAGGATTCCTCCACCGCACTTGTCGCCTTTCGTTGACTATGAGGAAGGAGCATATGTTCCGGAGTATGCAAAAACCCTTAAACACTTGCAAGCTGCTGCCAGAAAGGAAGTCCTTCCACTTCCAGGTGCTGAAAAAGATCTGGAAGATCCTCAAAATCTTCTGGCTGAGGGTATTATTGATCGTGCAGCTGCAAATGAAGCGGCTGAGAAAAAGCAGAAGGTATTAAGAAGAACTGTGCAGCAGGATTGTTAAATGAGTGGAGGATATCATTCTATTGATATGTATAGTAATTCCTTTTCAATGGCTGTTTTGCAGCTGATGAAGCAGGAGCAGCGGTTCCGTGAGGAGTTGAAGAAAGAACTAAAGGGTGAAACATACACTTCAGCAGGGTCTGCTGTTGAAAAAGAAACATCTACCGCAGTCATTCAGACTGGTGAATCAACTAATAATGTTCAAGCTAATACTGATGATGGTGCTGAGATGGGTAAACTTTTGTTGTCACGTAGAAAGAGGAAGCTACTTGAAGCTATGCAGGTACACTTTTTTATGAAATTCTTAGTCATATTAGTTTATATTGCTTGTGTATTTTGTTTTATAAATTTACTAAGTTGCGATTTTACCAATTACTATTCTATTTATTATTTAAGGACAAAACTTAGGTACTTTTCGTATGGTTCTTAACTAAAAATACAACTTTTTTAGAGATAACAAACTTTGAGACAATTATGGATTTAAGAAAATCATGGTGAATTTAGTTAAGAACCATACGAAAAGCACCTAAGGAATTGTACCTAAGTTTTTTACATTATTTAATCCATAGTGGTTGCCAAGTGGCATGTTTGTCTGATAGTTATTATATCTGAGATAATGTAGTATTTTTCTGTTGGTTCTGATGTTCATAATTTTTTCTGTTGGTTCTGATATTCATAATTTTTGTTGTTGAAATCTTTCTTTCAGATATCTAATGAGCGCAAGAAAAATAAACATGATACTATCATTAAACGGAAAAAGAAACTAGATGAAGCTCAGAATCAAAGGAGTTGAAGGATTCTGCATTCTCAAGGATTCCAGTTATATGCCATATCATTCTGTGTTATAGGAGCTAGCTGATTTAAAAAACTAGTTTTCTTTTATTGTTGGTTGCAACTATAACTTGTTTTAGTCTTTGTTCTTTCAGTTTTGTAACGGATAAGTAAGGACCAAAGAAAATTTTGATTTTCAAGTTCTCAGGTTTTTTATACATTTGGAAAAAGGAAAAATTGACACACACTTCTTCAATTTTGATTTTATTTTCAATTCTTTTATTGATGATAGTATATAAATATCATCTATCGATCATATCCATAAACGCACTTCTACAATTCTTGAAAATAATTATATTATATATTACTTTTTTTTAATACAAAAATTATAGATTAATTTTTTTGTTTTGATTTGAGGAAGACAGAAATCAATTAATATAAGAATATGGCCTGTTTGGATAAATGGCTTATTTGCAGCAGCTTATAGCACAAACACTTGTCATTATAAGAGCTAATCTGTAAGCTTTCATAAATAAATTTTTTATAGCAAAAGATTTAATACCTTTGTATTGCTCTTGCTCAAAAAAAAAAATACCTTTGTATTGCTCTTGTACATGCTACAAATTGTTTATTTAAGTTAAAAGTAATTTATTAAAATTGTCATAAGCTGATTTCATAAGTTCTCCTAAATAGTCTCACCAAACTTATGTTAATTGACAAATCCAAATAAGGCAATCCAAATAAGCCATAGGCACCAGCCAAAACAACACAAACCAATCCTGACATGCTAACAATGTTGAACTAGGAAGCTTACAAAGAAGAAAAATACATTAAAACCGAAGATAACCGTTGGACCAACACTGAAGAAGCACATGAGAATAGGTGTACTATATGAACCTGCCTTCCAAAACTAATACACAAGAACCAGCAGTCTAGAACTGCAAATAAACCATACCCTAATAACCATGTCTAATATGCAAAACGAAATTAACCATGTCTCTGTTAAGCAATAGAAAAAACTTCTGCTCCACTTTAATCCAATGCCAGAATATATAACCTCCTACACCAAACAAATTTTTTTTTTGAAGAAATACACCAAACAAAATTGAAACTGCAAATATGCTCAACACAGTGCAGCAACTCACTTTATGCAGTTAAAAATCCTCTTTAGTTCCTCACGGACCAGACCCTTCACCAATAGACTTCATATAATTACTAGTGTCTCTTTTCTTACTGGTTGGTTGCAAGGACCTCAAATCGCATAAACTATTCATTATGATTTATATAGTTCTATTTTTTTCTCTCTATTTCTATCCATCGTAATTAGGATTTGGCTATCTAACAGGTGCTCTAGCATATCCCCACATGCTTAAGTCATTTAGCTCTGCTGCTCAAATAACAGACTTCAAAAATCGAACAAGAATTGTTTTCTCTAGTCTCTCCTTGTTGTCCTCTAACTTGCTTAATTCTTTCAAAATAACGCTGTATGCAAAGTATCATTTATTTTCTTTTTTTTTGATAAAATAAGATATCATCAAATACAATTGTAGAGATGAATCCCTAAGTAATTAAAATCTATTTAAGAGGTTGATATCTTCTAGCATCTGTTTTCATACTACCCTTTCAACAAATGAACTCGATGATCAATCTATGACTCAAGTTAGATTATTAAAGTGCTTTTAGTTGTTGATATGTTTAATGCCTTGAATGTTTGTTTGTTGTGTAAGAAACAAGTATTGGTGGATAATCGCCGTAAAAAATGTTAAGAATGAACACACAAATGTAAAAGTGCAAAATAGTAAAGAGAAAAGTAAAAGAGAAAATTGTATCTATACATGGACTATGTATAAAAAATAATAACCCCTTCGGCTCTTTTGGACTGATTTTTTCTCTTTTTAAAAATACATTCAATTTTTAATACATAACACATATAACTAATAGATGAAAATAAATTTAAATATTAAAAAATTGTAACAAATACGATATATATATATATCTGATTTTTTTTCTTTTTCATTTAAAAAGTGTAACAAACTAGATGATTATATTTATACTTAATTTTTTCATTATCCCAATTATACCCTTAAACAACTTTTTCTATAACAAAGACTGTTGTTGGTGTCATTAAAAAAAAAGAATTCAGATTAAATTGTTTTTGTTATATTGTTGGTGTCATTGAAATAGAGAATCATGGCTAGTTTGGTTGTTAACTTAAAAGCAACAAATATTTATATTTTTAGTTTTAATCAAAATCAAAATGTAATTAAAAAAACATCGTTCATAATTTTCAAACGTGAATGCAATAAAAAGAGCGGAAAGACGAGCAGATAAGTGCCCATCTATTCGCTAGTTACTACTCCTTCCGTCCCTATATGTAAGCACCCTTTGCCTCTAATAAAAGAGTGTTTAGATATAAGGACGGAGGAAGTATAAAGATAAATGAGCTACATATATCGTTTGAATCAAACAAATAATAAGACGGGCACGCGAGTACCCATCTTTTCGCTGGTTCCTATAAAACATGCATTCTCATTCCTATGTTTTCCATAAAATGGAGAATAACTATTTTTCCGTCCACTAAAAATAAGACACGAGGAATCATTCTTTGTTTTTGTTGAATTTGGTTTCTTAACAAATAGTAGCACGGCTTGAAAAAATCAAGGATGTTTCATTTTCACGATTCTGTCCTTTTTCTTTTATGCTGTGGTCGCTAAAACCAAACACGCCCATCTTTTGATTTTTTATTTTTTATTTCACCTTTTTAAATGAAATGTTCTATTTCAGGAATGAAAATTCCACTTGGATAGGAGATTAAGAGACCACAATGTCCTATTTTAGTCTTTTCTGTGTAACAAGGATAAGGATAGAACTACAGTAATATGTTCACCACTATCTTTATTGGACCCAGGGGACTACAAATGGTCTGAAACCCTTGTTGTTTGGTAAAACTAAGTTATAATAATAAAAACATAGAGATGACAAAAAAAAAAAAAAATGAAAATGTAAAGACCGATAGCTTTTACAACATTAATTTTTTTGTTTACAACTTTTATAAGATTTATGAATCCGTAATTTTTATGTAGAACCACACTTTCTTATTATAAAATTTAGTAATTAGAAATTCACAATAAATTTCTATGTAAATTGGTTTAGGACACTTTATTATAGACAATGATAAGTTTAAAGTATCAAACTTTTCAACTTTTATATGTCGGAGGATTGCATTAGAAAGATCTAAAACTTGTTGCCGTTAGTTGTTCAGGAGAAGGTAATAGACGTGCTAGCGGTCTTGCAATGTTTTGGAAGGAAGGAGTTGAAGTGGAGGTATTATCTCTTTTCTCTAACCATATTGATGTCTTAATTGCTATTGAGAATGGAGATGAGAAATGGAGGCTTACTGGGGTATATGGTTTTCTGGAGTCTCAAATGAGGCATAAAACCTGCGAGTTAATTAACCAGTTATCATTGGTGGAAAGTACTGATAAGTGGCTTCTCATGGGGGATTTTAATCTGATTCTTTCACAAGATGAGAAGGAAGGCGGGAATTTCGGAAGCTCTCATATGATTTCGATGTTTCGGGACACTCTTCAGAATCACAATCTCTCTGACTTAGGTTTTGAGGGTGATAAATTTACTTGACATAATAGACAAGCTGATGGTGTGTCTAATATTAAGGCACGCCTTGATAGGATGGTAGCGACGCCAACCTGGTCCTCATTCTATCCTTCAGCTTCAGTGGTGCATTTAACGAGATATGCTTCAGATCATTTACCTTTGTGGTTGCGGCTTGCTTCTAGGAAGCCAAAGAAAAAACAAAATGTTCTTAAATTACAACGTTTTGAAGAATGTTGATTGCGTGATAGTGGAATTTTGGAAGCAGTGAAAGGTTCTTGGAAGGTCGCAGGGGATTCTATGTCTGACAAAATTAATCGATGTGTGAATGATCTTTCTAACTGGAGTAAGGATCGTTTTGGTGATGTTCCCAGTCAGATAAAAATTGTTCAAAAGAAATTGAATGATCTTAATAAGCAAACTCAGCATGAGGGGGTGATGTCAGAAATTAGACGAGTTGAGGCTAGATTGAATGACTTGGTAGAGATTGAAGAAATTTGGTGGGCTCAGAGGTCTCGTGCTGTGTGGTTAAAGCATGGAGATAAAAATATAAATTTTTTTCATCAAAAAGCTTCTCAGAGAAAATCTAGAAATTGGGTGGATTCTATATGTAACGATCATGGGGAAAATTTTGATAATGAGGAAGACATTGCCTTAGTTTTTAATAATTTCTTTCAAGATCTTTTCTCTACAAGTCACCCAGAAAGAATTACTGAAGTTGTGCAAGTGGTCAAAGATAGATTGTCGGATGTTATGCGTAACATATTGGAAGCTGAGTTCACAGAAAATGAGGTTTTCTTAGCCGCTAAAAATTTAAAGCCTCATGCTGCCCCGGGACTGGGCGGAATGCCTGCTTTATTTTATCAACAATTTTGGAGTATAGTTGGCAAGGATGTGACTTCTTTTGCTTTGAAGATTCTCAATGGTGGTGGAAATCCGAGCAACATTAATTATACATATATTTGTCTCATTCCAAAAAAGAAGAAGCCGAAGGTGCCAAGTGATTTTCGACCTATTTCTCTTTGCAATATTATTTTTAAAATAATTACAAAAACAATTGCAAATAGGTTGAAATTGATTCTTCCGGATATCATTGGAAAATTCCAAAGTGCTTTTGTACCGGGACGTTTAATTACTGATAATGCCTTACTAGCTTTTGAATCTTTTCATTATATGAGAAAGAAAAAAAGAAAAGGCAAGAAGGGGTGTGTGGCACTAAAGCTAGATATGTCAAAAACATATGATCGTATCGAATGGAATTTTTTGATTGAGGTGCTTCAGTCGATGGTTTTTTCTCAAAAATGGCAGAACTTGATTTTCAATTATATTTCCACTGTTTCTTTCTCTGTTTTATTGAATGGAAGTCCTTGTCAGAAGTTTTATCCTCAACGAGGCCTCTGTCAAGGGGACCCCTTATCTCCTTACCTATTTATCTTATGTGCTGAGGTTTTTTCTAGGCTTCTAAATAAGGCACAAGCAAAAAAGGGCCTTCATGGAATTCAAATTGCTAGAGGAGCACCAAAAATTAATCATTTATTTTTTGCAGACGATAGCCTCATTTTCTGTAGGGATTCTTTTCAAGATTCTCAGACCATTCAAGAAATTCTTAATACTTGCCAATCCGCTTCTGGTTGATGAGCAAAACCACAAGTGTACGGTTTTATCGAAGTAGTAAAAAGAGAGTATCGTTCCAACATGGAGTTGTTCAATTTAATTAACTTTTAAGAGATGATTAGAAGAAAGTTTGATTGTAGAGGTTTGGTTTTTAAAGGTTAAAAAGAATAATAATAAAAAGCGCCTTGGGATTATTGGTTCATCGTAATAACGAATCCTTCACAAACAAACCCTAAACCATAACTTTATATTCGACCTACTTTCTAAAGACAAGTTTCTCTTTAGCATATCAAAGCCTCTTTCGAGGTGCAGTGAGTGTGTTCCTCTAGCAACCACGCCTATTCTCATGGTTGATTGCTATTGGAATCCTTGAAGAACGAAACTTTATATGTCTCAAGGTTTGCTAGACTATTCTCATGTTTCGCAACCCTTGTCTAAATTCACTTGTTCCAATATCAAAGCTCCGCTCTCGCTTTATGAATTGATATTTGAGATGATGAATTAACAAATACTAACCCTCCGCTCTCGCTTTATGAGTTTGGCATTTGTTAATTCATTATAAAAACGGTGAATTAGATTAGAAAGTAGATTTATATAAAATTAGGGTTTATGGCTTGGTTTGATTGAGATTACGTCATTAGACTTATCCAACAATCCCAAGACAAGAAAGGTCTACTCACTCATGATCATCGTAGCCATAGAAGAGGAGAAGAAGAACATAAAATAAATAACAAGAAAGTAAAAGAAGAACTTTTATTAAGAAAGACAATTGTCACTATTGAATTCCAAGAACAAAAGATGAATTGTTGTGATAGCTAGCTACTCTATTTATAGTTTACAATGACTTAAGCCCTAAGAAATATCACACTAGAATGTTCCACAAGAAACCACGGGCTTTTAGGTTAGAAGTAAACTAATAGGTAGCTTGTCCGGGAAGCAGAAAAGCAGCAAAAGGGATTCGGGGAGGTGACACGGCCGTGCCACTGCAGGCACGGGCCGTGCCAAGCTTCTGACTTGGGGGACGTCGTATTTTTGTACCGAATCTTCGTATTTTCATCCCGAATCAGCTCCAAACCCCTTTCTTTTGCTCCAAGACTTATTCTTTAGAATATTTGTTCCTGAAATATAATAATTTGCAATTGAAGTAAAATAATTCTAAAAAGGAAATAATATTAAATAAAACGAAATCAAATCTAAATAAAATAGATTTAAATAATATATTTAAAACACTAATTTATTGACTCATCACTGGTCAACTTATTAATTTGGATAAATCTAAAATCTCTTTTAGCCAAAATGTACCTGATGATCGTAAAATCTTGTTCCAAGGTTGGATGCAAATTAAGGTTGTTGAGTGTTATTCAAAGTATCTGGGCCTACCTGCTTTTGTTGGTAGGTCTAAGAAACAAGTTTTCAATTTTGTCCAAGATAGAGTGTGGAAGAAGCTGAAAGGTTGGAAAGAAAAATTTCTATCAATTGCTGGGAGAGAAGTTTTGATCAAATCAGTGGTTCAAGCAATTCCTACGTATGTGGAGTTGTTTTCTACTTCCGATGGGTTTATGTGAGCATATTGAAAGTATGATTAGTAAGTTCTGGTGGGGTAGCAAACAAGGTAAGCGTAAAATTCATTGGATTAAATGAGAGAGATTATGCAAGGAAAAAAAGAAAGGTGGAATAGGTTTTCGAACATTTCATGAGTTTAACCTTGCAATGTTATCTAAACAAGGTTGGCGTATTATGCACAACGACGACTTATTGATCTCACAATGTTTGAAAGCAAGTTATTTTCCTAGAAGCAATTTCTTGAAAGCTTCAGCTGGTTACTGCCCAAGTTATATATGGAGAAGTATTTTGCAAGCACGAGTGGATGTTATTGAGAAAGCTGGTATTTGGAGAGTAGGAGATGGACGCCTAGTTATTGTATGGGAGGATAATTGACTTCCTTATCAAAATGGGCACATGATCTGGTCCCCTAAACCACCTAACTGTGATATTATGTTCGTCTCAGATCTCATTCACCATGATATTCGATGTTGGAATGCTCCTTTAATCAATGAAATTTTTCTCCTTTTTGAGGCACAACAAATTCTTCAATTGCCAATTTCTTTCTCTCAATTGCAAGATGAATTTGTGTGGGGTGATTCACGGTCAGCTACTTTTTCTGTGAAAAGTTCATACCCTTTCTTAAAGGCAAGGCGTGAAGCAGAGGGCTCATATAGCTCAATGCAAGACAATATCACCAAGTGTGAAAAAAATTATGGAAAATAAAAAGTATTTCGAGACACATCCACTTTTTTTGGAGGATTCTACATGAAAAACTTCTAGTAAAATATGATCTTTTTAAAAAAGGAATAAGTAGCGATCCATTGTGTCTTCTTTGTGGGCAACATAATGAGACAATTTCACACCTCTTTATGGAGTGCCATTGGTCAAAACAAATTGGTTTGCTTCCTCTTTAGATGTGGTATTTAATTCGCATGATTCGAGGTACGTACCTTTTCATAAGTGGTTGGAGGAATATACTATTGATGTCGATGAGGATATTATAGTCCATGTTTTGGCCTTGTGTTATGAGATATGGTGTGCTAGAAATAAAAAATCTTTTGAGGAGACTGATGTTGATGTTGCTTTCACTGTTCAAAAGGCACAAAGATCTATTGTGAATTTTAAGAGTGCTAGTTCGGTGTTGGTGGAGAGACTAAGTGGAGGTCCAATTTTGCCAATATCTGATGTTCATTGGACACCTCCTTTTAGTGGTTTCTATAGGCTTAATGCTGATGCAGCAGGTTCGATAGAGGGTGATAAGTGGGGCATTGGTGTTGTGGTGAGAGATAATGAAGGTGTTGTCGTTGGTGCTAGTTTCTGGCAAGTCTTTTCATTACCAGATTCAGAGGTTGCATAAGTGTTAGCTATGCGGAAGGGTTTGTAATTTAAGAAAGACATGTCTTTTCTAAATCTTATAACAGAATCAGATGCTTCTAATGTGGTTTTAGCGTTGAATGCTCGCCAACAATCTCCTAACTATGTTGACTCTATTATTCGAGATTGTATTAGTTTTAAGGGTAGTTTTCGTAGTTTAAATTTTTTGCATGTTAGGCGTGAAGCCAACCAAGCTGCTCATTATTTAGCTAAATATGCTCTTAAGAATTTAGATTGCATATGGATAGAAGAAACTCCACCTTGTATTTCTGCAGTCTTGACATTTGATTTATTGTCAGACTTTCTTTAATGATATTGTCTTTCACATAAAAAAGAAGAAGAAGGAATATAGTCACGCGCTCTACATTAAATCTTGAAAATACCATTGGCTGAATAAAAGTGTTTTCTATACACTAGTGGTCATATATATATTTAGGGATGGATCCAAAAACTTTGATTAATGGAGAACAAATGATACACTATAATTATTTATATAAAAAACTTACAAATGTATATTAGTGATAAAATAATGATATAATTATTACTTCATCAGCTTCAAATTATAATTCAATTGATTGGTTTATATAAATTAAAAAATATAGTTAATTTTATATAGAAAAGAGAAATGACAAGTTATTTTATAAAATTGTTAACATTTCTCAACATCTCTTAACAAAATAAAAGACTAAGTGGTGACAGGTAGTACAAATGGTTTCATGGCCTTAATGTGAGTTTGTTAAAGGTAAGTTAACATGTAAAGACATAGAGGACAAAAAATAATATGTAATTTGTAACATTTGTCAAAAAAAAAAAAACTTTTATAACATTTATGAATCTGTAATTTTTATACAGATCCACACTTTTTATTTTAAAATTGTATTAATAACTATAATTTCATAAAATTTTGCAAATTCATTATGTCATTATGTATATGTAATTGATGATGATGCAAAAGTTATCATTTGAATAATTGTAGGTCATTTACTCAATATCAATAAAAATTAGCTGCAGTTCACAAACAAAATTTTGTGTGCTTGCTTGTGACCAAAATTATCCTATATGTTTTTGAACCGGAGTGTTCCATTTTTATTGGTGTTGGTAAGCTATCCAAAATTCTTCAATGCAACCTAAAAAATTCCAAACAATTTGCATGGAGAGATATCACACGCACCAATTAAAAGACAGATATCCCAGCATATATAGTGCTTCGAATCTTTGATATGTTTGAAATTTGTTGGCCACATTGAAGAGGAAGTCGAACATCTCATGTGTTACACGTCAGAACCCATCAATCACCCAACGTTGATAATCCTTTGGATTTTTATATTAAAGAATAATCTTTGAACCTTAAAACCAAAAATCTAAACCTAGAGAATACTCTTTAGATATGGCTCAGTGTATATTAAGTTTATTTTCTATTAATAATATACTGTATTTTTTTATCCTTTGATCGAAATGATGATCATCAAATGAATCTCACACACACAACTATCATGTTTCATGTTCGAACTCGAAATTAAGATATTCAACCTAACAAGTTGCAATCATTTAATTATGATCTTTTCCCCATTTTTTTTGTTGTTTGAAAGGATGTTAATGGAAAATCATTTGAAAAGACACCACAATATCAAAATTCTAATTGAAAAGGACCAAAGATATATATGCTTTCTAAAGTAATAGTTCTAGATATTAAATTAGTGTTGGATTGAATGTTTTATTTTTTCACAAGTAAAAATGATTTATCAATATTCTTTTATGCTAATTCTCCTGCACTGACCCTCTATTATATTATTTCTACGAATATTATTTATTTCTGCCATGCATGCAGGGGACAAATGTTGAACCGGACCCGCATTGAGTAAGACTCCATTGCTTGAATTCGGTGGCCATGGTGTACTGTCTCAGCTTCTTCTTGTAAAAATGACCTTATCCTTTTCTTACATATAGGATAGGATACAGTTTTGAGATTTGATTTGTAACTGTAGACTGTAGTATATAAATATCATCAATCATATCCATAAATACACTTCAAGAACGATTGAAAACTTAGTACATATCACTTTTTTTTAAAGAATAAAAAAAATTATAGATTCCTTCAAAAAAAAAATTATAGATCACTTCATGACTTAAAAATCCTCTTTAGATCCTCACGGCCACTTCACTATAATCTTCATATACTTCTGTCTCTTCTCTCATCGGTTGGTCGCAAGAACCTCAAATCATATGATTTAAATAGTTATGTTTTTTTGTTTGGCCAATCCATGTAGTTAAGGTATTTGACTCTCCAATAGGTGCTCAAGGCCATCCCCACATGCGACACTAATTCTCGAGTTGGTCATTTGATATTCAATTATTTAAGCATGACATTGATTTGCCTCTCAAATAAACGACTTAAAAAATCGAACATAAATTGTTTTATTTAATCTCTCTCGTCCTCTAATTTGCTTAATTATTTCTAATGCATATGTTTTTTTCTTCTTCTTCTAATGCATAGGTTAGCTTTTTGAGTATCATGTATTTTCTTATAAACTAGTCATCCCAATTACAACCCCGTAGACTAATACTCTAAATAATTAAGATCCATTTAAGAGGTTGACCTCTTACGGCATATATTTTTTCATATACACTGGTCTAGGATTGAACAAAGCACACAAACAAAGTATTGTTTCTAAACAACAATAAGGGGGGACGTATACGCACTTAAATCTAAAATGTGCTTAGAATGAGCAAAGAAAAGAAACCAAGTATGGAGGTGGAATACCCAATTGATGTCTTAGTGGCTGCACAAATGAAAAGCACAAACCACAAAGAAACAAAGTGTTTAAAAAGGCTGAGAGTCACCATTTACGAAGTGGACCTAACCTAAGTGCTTAACACACTTTAATATTTGATTATTGACCTTGGACCAAACCTTTTAACGTATTAATAATGTAGAAAGCAAAACTAATAACAAGGGAGATATGATTATTATGCTTGTGCTTGTTCTAATCATCTTTCATATGTCACCCTCGACTATTGACTCAGTAGATTGAATTCAATAATTCACCTAAATAATTCAAAACCCTTTTTAGCCTCATGTATCTTTTTTGAATATTACATCCTCTACCCTAATTTTTTTTAAAAAGAAAATACACAAATAAATCGAAAGGATATTTGCTATTCTAATATGTTGATTTTATACAAGTTGATATTGTCACATGAATCATGATCAATAGCTCAATCATGAAATTGCACTACATTTGAAATCATATATTGGAGCATTGCTTTTTATCATCTTTGATGAGAAAGAATTACTAGAGACAACTTTTCCAATATAAAATCTTTACATATAGTATACGCATAAATTTGTCAAATAATAAAAATAAGAAAACAAGTGAACATAATGATAAAAGCTATTCCATGATGAGTAACATTCAACTATAAGCAAAAGATACTAATAATTGAAAGTGTGACAATGACTTTTTTAATTTTTTTTGAGGACGGTGTCTATTGATTTATGTGACATCCCACTTGGTTACGTGAAGTACTAGAGCTAGCTACTATATGTATAGATATAGTATAATGCTGTTTTTTTTCCCTATGCATTAACATAATATATAAACACAAGGCTTCATCGTGCTATTTCATTCTTGTGGCACAAGAAAGTGGCTAAGTAATTTTGGGCTGAAAAATAAGATGGCATTTTGTAACCAAAAAAGTTTCCAAAATTGGAAACCATTCATAGCTGTTGTGTTCTTGCAATTTGGATATGCTGGTATGGATATTCTGTCCAAGTCTGCACTGAATAAAGGAATGAGCAATTATGTACTAGTCGTTTATCGCCACGCCGTTGCCTTCGTTGTTATTGTTCCTTTTGCAGTGATCTTGGAAAAGTATTGTTTACTTTCTCCACTTCTTTGTATATATATGAATTTGAATTGAAGTAATTGATATGCTACATTTTTTTTAACAGGAAAGTAAGACCAAAGATGACATTGTCAATCTTTTTGAAGCTAGTGGCTCTCAGTGTGCTAGAGTAATTCTCTGCATGGTTAAACATATTCTTCAATTCTATTCAAAAACTTACCTAGATTCTGATATTATTTAATTTCTTATCACAGGCCAGTTATTGATCAGAATTTATATTTTTTGGGAATGAAGTATACAACAGCTACTTTTGCAGTTGCCATGTTCAATGTCCTTCCTGCCATTACCTTTGTTGTGGCTTGTATTCTCAAGTAACATTTCCACTTCCACTTAATAGATTGAATTTTTATATGCAAATATTAGTTGTTAGTATTTTAGGTTAGCAGTCACGATTTGAACCTTGAATCTTTTTCTCAAACTCTTTCGGACGTTCTAGCTCAACCACTTGAGCTAGGCTACGCCTTGAAAACTGTTAAATTTAAATGAATAAGTCAGAAAGTTAAATTTTACCAATAAAAATTACAGACAAATGAATTCTATAATCCCTTTCGATAAAATTAGAGACGAATATCATTCTTTTCTGTTTCTAATCTCTATTGGTAATTCATTATTATTTTTAGCAGTGAGAAATATTTGCTATTTTTTAGTACATTTGGTAATGTAACTAGTTGCTTATTGTGTTCAGAATTGAGAAGATAAAAATGAAAAGTGTACATAGTCAAGCAAAGATTATTGGGACAATAGCCACTGTTGCAGGTGCCATGGTTATGACATTGATAAAAGGCCCAATACTTAATTTATTTGGAATACATGAAAGCAGTACTCAAATCCAACATAATGGTGGGGTAAATCTACAACATGCAGTAAAGGGGTCAATTATGATCACAATTGGCTGTTTTAGTTGTGCTTGTTTCACAATTCTACAAGTGAGTTTTTATCTATATAAAATAATCTAATTACATTTTTTTTTATCTATTCCCTAATACAGTTTAATCTGTCAATTAATTTGAGTAGGCTGTTACACTTGAAACCTATCCTGCTGAGCTTTCACTTACAGCATGGATATGCCTATTGGGAACAGTTGAAGGTGGCATAGTAGCTTTGATTATGGAAAGGGGTGAACCTTCTGTTTGGTCTTTGAGTTGGGATACAAAACTCTTGGCTGCAGTTTATAGTGTAAGTTTTTGTGAACACAACACCACCTTTTAATCAATCATAAAAAAATGGACATCTCCCACTGATAAAGTTTTAGAGTATTTAATTAAGTCATTAAAAGTTAAAAAAATGCACATAATAAAATGAGAAGCGCTAATATGTTCTCTTATGAGACATGTTAAATAATCTAATATAACAATATTTTCTTAAAAGTCACGAATTTAATTTTTTGAAAGTTTAAAAGTTATTGTTTTGAAAGCAGAAAATTTACATTTAGCTTTTTTAACACGTGACTTGAGACACAAGTTAACAAAACTCATGATAAAAATACAAGCACATTTTTTGAGCACTAATAGAAACGGACACGCCACCTCCATTTTTAAAATATAGTAAGACACAACCACATACTTGTGTTTTTGTGTATTGTGACGAGGGGTGTCAATTATGTTTTTCTTTTTTCTTTTTTCAATATATGTCGACCCAATTTTATGTCCAATGGGCCATAATTTAGGTTGAGTTTCAGTACGACATGTCTGAAAACAACTGATTTTGGCAGACTCAATTAGGCAAACTAGACCCCCTTTCCTTTTTTAATGCTTTTTTATTTTGAAAAATTTAAATAGTTTACTCATTAAAAATGGAAATTTGGCATATCCCAATGTGTTTTAAGCAGAGCTACCAAATTTTTGGCCTCACGAACCTATGCTATGGGCTGGTCCATTTTATCAAACTGGCTTGTTGGGCCAAGTCATGCCGGACAACCTAATTTGACAATTTTTTTGTGTGTTAACATCTCGTTCTAGGAAAAATGTGTTTAGACAACCTAAATTTTAACGAGAGACAGTTGATTTGACAACTCTAGTTGTATATAGGCCACAAAACATAATTGAGGGTATACTTATTGTTTATCTGTAAATGATATAGTTAAGATTAACGGTCCTTTTGTATCATCACTTGTCGCATCCCTCTACGGTTTAGATGATATGTCTTTACCATACTTTCTTTGGTTCAAATGTTAGTCATTCAATTAATTCAACAAATGAGAGATACTAGATTTAATTTGTTGGATTAATCCAACGACCAACATCTGAATTAAATAGACTTGCGAAGACATTTTTTTAGTTTGTTTTTTTACATATTTATTCTTCTTTTGTAACAAACATGTGCATACATTGAATATACACATAATATGGCCAGGTTTTAACTAGAGAAATATAAGTATCCATACTGTAATGATTACAGACAAATCTAAAGCTATCTTTGTCAAAAGTTACTAATAAACAAACTGAAAATGTTTATTGAGTCGTGTCTGTTCTGTCTTGTGTCAACTTCACAAGTGTGAACTCAGTGTCCAATCCATTCCAATATGCCTACCACAAGTCCAAAATCAATGAAACAATCTTTTAACAGGACACTTGACCATAATTGTCCAAAATGACTCATATGACTCTCAGTGTCGGAAATGTGTGCAACACTTGGACAAAACCTCATGAAAATCGAAGTGTTCTGTTCGTGCTTCATAAGGTTTCAGGTTTATAATAGAAAACGTATTAATAGACGGCTCAATCAACATTGCCATTAATAAATCATACGGTAACTGCAACATAATATGATTATCTCGAAAAGAAAAAATTCATACAATAACTATTATCTTTAATTATTCATATGCAGGGTATAGTTTGTTCAGGAATGGCTTATTACATCCAAGGAGTGGTGATGAGATATAGAGGTCCAGTATTTGTAACAACTTTCAATCCCCTTTGCATGGTCATCGTCGCTATCATGAGCCCCTTCATTTTGGCCGAGAAAATTTACCTTGGAAGGTAATTCATTAATTCTGATACACTGTCGATGTAAAACTAATTTTTTTTTATCCTTATTAAGATTGATTGACAGTAAAAAGTTTTTATTGACGGTGTATATAAATTAAATTCCTTAACTAACAATGAATCTGATTAATTTTTCAGGGTGATCGGTGCCGTTGTGATTATTTTAGGACTATATTTAGTGGTATGGGGTAAAAGCATAGATTATGACACACCAAGTCCAATTATTAAAGATGAAATATTACCAGCTAAGCAAACTACAGAGAACAACGACAAAGAGAAATTTCATAGCCATGAGGTCATCACTAGCAGCAACTTTGGTGCAATAACTCGAGATGAACAAGTGTGAGGAAATTAAAACTTCCCACTTTGATTCAATCAATAGTCCAAATGGCTCCATTTAACATCAACAACAATTATATATAGGTCTTTGTTTTTGGTTGTTTAATCTTTTGATTATGAATATAATAGTGGAGGTTTTTTATGTAACTATATGATTTGTCAATTAGACAACAAAAACACCATTTAAAATACTAATGATTCCAATGGTTGGAGATACATATATTCCAACCAACTCCCATATTACTATATTATTATGAGTTAACTTTAAATGACACCATCGAATTCACAAGTGTATCCAATATATGTAATATAAAATTTAGTTTTCAATTCAACCTAACAAAAATAGTAAATGGCCTCAAATAATAGTACTAGGAAACAAGTTCGGGTGGAATTTCCTACCTAATAGGGAACATAATTAAGTAATAGATTAGTTTAAATAGAGATCAACAACTAAAAATGAAAGTTAAACTTGTTGAATTTTATTTTGGCCTCCTCATTCTATACACATTGTTTGTTACGCAAATTAAATCCAACTAAATAAAGCTAATATAGAATATTTAAATGCAACAGAATACTAACTAAATTAGTGACTCAGCATAAAAGCACAAATATAAAAAATTGTGTACTGATACACCAATCACCAATTGTCCTAGTATTATGGCATTTCATCTCAACTGCTGCCACATCATTTTCAAGATGTCTCTATTTACCCGTCCATCACTTTGTGCCTTGAACAATTGTTGCATTTTAACACTAATACTATTCAGTATTCACCATTCTATATCATAATTTTGTTTCTTAATGAACTTCAATCTCATCTGTGCATTGATCCTCTTGAAAGACTTATATGTTTGATTCAATTATGAATGGTTAGTCTATACTAACTAAAAATGAGCTCAATACAAGATGTGGATGTGATAATTTATATCAATAATTACACTTTTGGTCCTCGCATTTTTAGCAGTTCACGAAAATGGTCATGCCTCTTTCAAATTGAAGAAAACCGTCCCTAAACTATCATGTTTTTTACAGTTTTAGTCCTACCCTCTATTTTCACAGCTAAAAACGCACAGTTCACCATCTACAACAAGCTCTAACAGTTCACCAGCATCCAAAATTCTCATTTCAACGTGGACTTAAGCCTCTAAACAATGATGGTGAATTGTTGGAGCTTGTTGCAGATGGTGAACTATGCGTTTTTTGGAGATGAAAATAGAGGGTAGGACTAAAACTGCAAAAACGTGATAGTTTAGAGATGATTTTGTTCGATTTAAAAGAGGCAAGACCATTTTCGTGAGCTGCTAAAAATGCGAGGACCAAAAGTGCAATGAAGCCTAATTTATATCAATGTCTTAAGATTTTTGTTGGAAATGCAATGTTCTTTTCGCAAGGAGGTCTAGATCATTAGCTCCTTATTTCCTCTGACTCAATCTATGAGGATGTTATAATTGTGCTTACATACTCTTATCCTTTTTTGGATAATCCCTCTCATCTTTTTTTTAATGACCAATCTAGACTCCATCATTCGATTCACCAACGCTATGATTGACACTGCGATTTGGCGTTCCACTGCCTCATTCCAACATCGTAGCTTTGATTTTACGGTTGATTCACAAATATCTAGAATGAACAGGTTATGTTGATTTAGTAGAACTTTGGTGTGAGCTAAAACTCTTGTATTAAACGAAAAAATATGAATGTTAAACAGCATAAGCGAGGTGATTCATGTACTTAATTCCTTAAAGTATGGATAAATATATGGTGTCAAATTCCATTTATATGGTTGATTTAGTCTAACGTGAAGATCACTTGACGGCTCTTGTGACCAAACACTTTTTCTCAATACAATCATTTTTGACAACTCTTTTCTCAACAAATTCAAGTTTATAGTATTAAGCTTCCATATATTGCTGATACAAGTATACAACAATACAAGTTGGAAATAACAGTAATAAACATATATCTATACAAGTTGGATAATAATAATAAACATGTCTACAGTACTTAAAAAATAATTCTTGCAGTTACTACTATTTAAAAACATTAAAAATCAGCATTTTTCTAAAACCTCAAAATCTGTTGTGCCCCGAGGCATATTGACAGCTATCAAATTACCAGAACTGTAGTGTTAAACATGGTGAGGGAACCACAGATTGTGTCCCTCCCATTCCCACATTGATCATCAATCAATCCATTATGACCAAAAAAAGATGGATAACGAATTACTATATTATTTTTTATTCCACATATTCTTCAAAAATCACTGTCTCTAATTCTGTAACCATCCAATCACACATCTGCAACATGAAAACTGCACTACTACAAGAATCTTGAAACGCTGTCAATGCAACTTTGTGTCCTAGTCGCTAGTAACATGAGTTGTTCTTCAGCTTGTACTTTAGCTGCAGCACAACATGTAGATGGCAATGTAGCAGAATTTGTGAATGGTTTTAAGGGACAAGATCTTGGGATAGTGGTAGAAGCAGAACGAGTGAGATTCTTGTTTGTCATGTCCACTTGTGCTGTGAATAGAGAATACACTGGTCTATGGTCAGAGAATTTTGACTCTCCTCTAACGTACATTTTCTGATTCAGTCCTTCTCCTTTCCATAGAATTCTATCGCACCTGTTTCATTTCAACCAACATTTCATACATGAATTCAGCAACCAAGAAACACTAATTAAAAGATATTATCAAATTTTACAAATTCTATATATCACATTAATAGTTTTCACATTATGAATAGTGTGACATTACATTAATTAATGTGTATTGAATCATGAAAATCATACCAAGCAGGAGTGCGTCGTTTTTCCTTTGATTTGCAAGTTTGAGCAACATACTGATCAGAATTCATCAAGTATTTGTAAGTAGGAGCAAAGTATATGCTCCCTTCATTCCAACCTTCAAATATTCGTCCAGCATTCTGCTCCATCCTTAGCTGATCTTTCTCTAGCAATGCCTTCAAGTTATTGTTTTTTAGCAGCTCATGGATTTCATCGTAACCAGCGGCAAGTCGATAATTCAAATCCCCCAACCAAATAATGTTACTGCACATGTACCAAAAGACCAAATTAGTACCATTGATTTATAGTAATAAAGAGTGTGTAAATATTAAATAATTAGAAATTTGGAATCATTATTCATAGGACTTACTCATGTTCTAGTATGCCAAGTGAGTGAGAAAATTTAGTTCTCTTGATGATTTCCGCAATGTCCAAGTTCCGACGCAGCTCGTCACCACATTTCTCTCCAGAGGCCAAGTGAGTGCAAACGAAGCAGAATGTGGTTTGGTACAATCTCATGCTAATAGATATCGAACCCTGTTAGCATACAACAAAAATTTACAAAAATGTAAGCAATGAATCATAATCATACCACTGTAGCCAGTAAATAGTCCTACTTCATCTTGAAATGTCACATTTCCACAGCAAAATCTGAAGCAATAGCTAATTAATCAGAACCATTTTATAGCCCCCCCGTATATAATAGTATAGGACATACGCATCTCAAACCACATATAATATGGTATTAATTTTTTTAGATATATCCTATGAGTGTATTTTTTTTTTCTATACTATCAATCAATCATAATCGTCAGATCATTGAAAATAATTGACTTTTAACGAACCTTATTTCCAAGATAGCCCATGATGCCGGTGCCAACACGAGACACTTTTAAATTGCTAATGTGGTTGCGATAATCGGCGCGCATCCACACGCACAAGAAGATACCAACCATTTGCTTGCTTGCTACTAGGCTAAAGCGTTGCTTTTGATTTGGGATTTCATTGTTTGAGGTATTTAGAGCTTGATGAATAAGGGCTAGCCACTTTGCTGCAGGGCCACTGTTCTCCGACCCAAGCACGTTCCCAGCATTTAGCGGTACAATTTCTTGGAACCTAAGTGAGCAAAGACAAGCCAATACAACAAAAATTAGATTTGCTTGTTTTTTTTTAATCTCCAAAGTCAAAAAGTACTTTTATTTGGATAAGTTGAATCATATAAAAATAAGAAGTTGGTAACTGATTAGTTTTACTATAGATAACCTTTACATAGACATCAAATCATATTTTATGATCTTATTCTTATTACATAATAAAATTATCACTAATTTAAACATGTTTATGTGTACACAATAATCATTTTTTTTTTCACATATTAAAGTACCTTTCAACATTTTAATGTCCTTGCTTAGGTCACAAACTTATGTTACCAAGTCCGCAACAAAAATCATATTTTTGTGATCGAACACCCATGTTAATATAATATTATGCGATGTACTATATTTGACACTCATTTTAAAACAGATCAAACAATTTAAATACTCCGAAATTGCATAAAGTATTTGCACATTATCATAATTAAATAATCATTGAATCAAGGTGCAAGATCTAAATACACCTATTTATATTCAAATGGTGGCTGTAACAGTATAGCCGTCGTAGATAAGCCATAATCATCAAGACAGATGTTGAGTAAACTTGTGCTCCTAAGAATATTTAAAGAGATTTAATTGATCCATATATAAAAGGTAATAGGTGGACTGAGTGGAAATGAAAAATAAATAAAATACTACAGACAAAGTGGTAGATAGCCAAATAGGGAACATAGATGATAAGATTAAGTAAAAAGAAATAGTTAAAATAAAAATATACCCAATAACATATATGTCAGCTGGCGAAGTAGATATCAGCCAATTTTTCAGGTCCAAATTTTCATTTGGTGACTTCCCCCCAACATTCCACGTCCCCACAAACATCCTACACAAGAGTTAATTCAATTTTTTTAGAAGTCAATAATAATACCTCAGAAATGTTTACCTAAAATAAGCTAAGCACATATTTTTTTTTTTTTGAGAGACTAAGCACATATTATTATTAACTTAAAATTTTAGGATAGCCACATGTTACATCAAAAAATAGGTATGATGGGTGTATTTACCTAAGGTTTAGAGGATTAGTGATGGTAGAAGGTTTTATCTCTCCATGCACCGAACGTTTCACGCCATTTGTAGAATGCTTCAACCACCCTTCTTTGAAAACAAGGACCAAATATTAATTAGTCAGACATCAACCCGAACCAAAAAAATACATTAACTTAAAAAATACAGTAAGTGCTAGTATTAAACAAAAAAACATAGGTTTTGGAAAATTTTAAGCTAAAAACATCCAAAAAAACCTAAAAAATGCACCTAAGTCTAAGTTGTATCAATTTATCAATATCTTAATTTTATCTAATTCACATATATAAAGTTTTTTTGTTCTAAATTAAAAAAGTTATGTTACTTAAGTACGATTCTTCTGATAACAAATATACAAGCTTAGCACTCTAAAATTTGCATGCCAATTTCTTCCAAAAAAAAAAAAAAAACCACTCCGAAACAAAAACACTAGATCCAAGCATAGCAGAAATTAAGGATTCACTATTTATTAAAAAAATAGAGAATATTTCAAATCATAAAAACAAAGTGTTGGGCAAATTACCAGAAAATTTATCTGGTACGAGGATGTAACTATCTTGGTCGGAGCAACTCTTTCTCGTTTCTGTCGCAGAACCTGAGTGAGTCCCACAAAGATTAAACAAAAAAATGTCTCACTTTCAACACGAAAAAAAAGTGAAATGAAACCAAACTCAAAGAAGAAAACCAATGACAGTCTTAAATAAAATAATTGAGTTTCACCTGTAACAGAATAATCTGATGTAAACTTTTCAGAACTGTTCTTTGTACTAAGCCAATTCTTCACAGCTAATTTCGGCCATGACTGCAGCAACAAAATTAAAATGAAAAAATAGTTTTTATATGAAAAAAGTGCATTATTGTTGGTATAGCAATAGATTAAGACAGCAAGAGAATGCGCATACCTTGGATTTTTTCGATTCTATTTTCATTGCTCTTCCACTTTCAAGATCGCTTAAAAACTGATACAAACAAATAATATAGCAATTGAATGATCAGAAAAATCTATATGGATGTGCAGATGCCAACTATTTTAATAGCAAATTTATCAAAATCTAACATGGAAATCATTGAATTAAATAATTCAATTTGAGGAATTTTTTTATTAATGGAAGCAAGTTATAAATGGAAAAAATAAAGTATATATTAGAAGGATCTAGACATTTATTTTTCTTGTACGTTAAGATTTTGTTAATGTTTGATATTATAAGCGATTAATCTCAACGAAAATATAAAAGAACTAGTTGAAGGGAGAACGGGGACAGCTTTTGAGTCAAAACAAAATTCATATACTAATATTTAAGATAGAATAGATAATATATATAGAGAAAGTTCACCGTTTTGTTCAAAGTTTTGTGCTTTACAGATAATAAAAAACCATATATACTTGTATATATATATAGGATGAATGATTAGAAAGAATCACAAAAGAGTTTAGTATCTTTAAAACAAATATTGAAAAAGGTGCAACTTTTTTATGACTTTGCTCATATGCTACAAAGAAATATACTTGCCAATTTACCAAAGCAAAAATATGAGAGTAACTATATAAGTGAATGAACCGCATATAGGAAGTTATTAAAACGTGGGTCAACAGCATTGCTATAAGAGAGTCATGCGTGACGGTTTTTTGAGAAGCAAGAGAAAACTAAACTACTACTACTATTACTATTAGTGTTTTTTTGAATGAAAATGGATGAGTAAAATATGAAGCTATAGCACCAAATATATAAGTTGAGGAAAAAGTTACTTACAAATAATATTGACCAAGAACGTGGGCGTAACGTAAGGTTTGAGTTTAATGAGAGAATGATGGTGAAAAGACAAAGCTATTTCTTAACCAAGCTTCAATGAATTTTTGTAATGGAAGAAGGGAACAGAGATGAAAGGATAAGGGTATAGTGTTTGAGATTGAAAAGGTTTTGAGTTCCTTGGGAAAGGAAAAAGGTTATATGGGAGCTGAGATTTGAGAATAGGGGATGGTGCACATAACTTAATTTTCTTTTATATAGGAGTGTAGGAGTATACTACGTACGTAAAACAATTTAAAACATTAATGTAACTTTCAAATAAGATCTCTAATTATAATATCGTTTTTTAGAGGGGAGAAAACCACTTTATAAGTGCTGTTCTGGCACTTTTGGGTCAAAAAATTGTAACATCAAATCTTGGCCGTACACCTTTCGTGCAAGCCTAGTTGGCATCTACAAGTCTTTTGGTTTCGTGAAGGTGTAAGGTAGGAAGGGGAGGGAGAGGTTATAACTTTTAATTGAAGGATGGGAAATATGAGAAAAATTAAGCTATCTTATAATTGATTGTTAATAGCTGAAAAGTAAATAGATTAATATTAAAGTGTTTAGTAAGTAATATCTGAGGTGATTGATAAATACAAAATCACATAAAATTATAAGTATGTTTAATATTTTATAAACTATATTTATAAATATTTTTAATTAATATATTTATCTTTAAAAAAATTAGTGTATTTATGTTAAATATTTTAATTTATTTCAAAGTAATTTTTATCTTTAAAATGATAATTGTGATATATGAATTCAATTGAGATTTTTTTTTAACAAATCTTTTTGACTTGATAATCATACATTTTTTTATGGAATTAATTTAATTAACAAATCTTTTTGACTTGATAATCATACATTTTTTTATGGAATTTATTTAATTAACAAATCTTTTTGACTTGATAATCATACATTTTTTTATGAATTTTTTTTATTTTTAAGTGGTAAATATTATATCTTTCAAAAAACTTATGATCAATCTGTTTAAAAAAACTTATGATTAATATAAGATTAATATGCACTAGTGTACGCATATATGTTTTTTTAAGTGGTAAAACTTATGATTAATATGTATTAGTGTAGGCATATACGTTTTATTTATAAGCAGGATAATGCATGGTTGTGGCGTGACAGTATAGAGATCAACAATTAAAGAGACCACAATAGCATCTACATCTATGTCATTTATATTGATAGCATAAATGGACATCATTCAATATATTATATTACTTCACACTTTTTAATTATTTAATTTTAAACTACTCAATTATTACTTCACACTTTTTAATTATTTAATTTTAAACTACTCAATTGCATTTTTTAAGTATCCATACTACTCATTCAAAACTTTAAAACGGGTTCATTAATTTTACAATAAACTCTAAATTTATATAATTTTTCTCCATGGCTCCTTGCGCAACATTTGTGCAGGTAGATGATGAGATGATGAAAACTAAAGAAGAGAGCGCCACTAAAAATAAAGAGTGATCGACATGACACAATTACAATATATACATATTTTTATTTTTGTTTAGTCCGTCAACATGTCGGTCGATTAATAATTTGAAATTATGTAAAATCGAGTCTAATTACTATCTACATTATATTCGAGTTTTAAAATATTATTTTGGTACAAAACATTTCAGTTTAGATTATATTATGTTTAAATTGATTATTTCTCTTAACCTTCGATACACAAGCAATCAATGATGGATGTTGTCATATCAAGTTAATGAATATAAAAACACATGAATTGTCATATTGATTCATTGATTTGCCAATATCATTATATGCGTGTGTATTTATATATATGTAAAATAATTATTATACACATGAGTTTGTATTGTGAAATTAGTGATGATCTCACTCACACCTAGCTACGTGAATTTCCTAAGATTTGGGTTCAATACGTGCCAAGTTTGTTTGCAAGGTCAAAGCTTGGCTAAAATTAAAATGAAAAGGAAATCCATTTATATTTAAAATCCATATTTAATTAGCCATCTTTGCTATCTATATCATTCAGATTCAAGGCTAAAATGGACTAAGTATGCGCCCCTTTTTAGAACAAGTTAAGATTTAGAGCTATTAAGACAAAGTGTCATGCTCACAATGTAGTTTACTGTCCTTGTGGCATGCTCTCAATAGTTGCATAAGATTCTAAGGATCAAGCCTATATCACCTAATCCATCTAAGTGACAAAAAAAACTAAGATAATCATTAAACAAAACGAAAAGTTATAATTTTTTATGCAAAATTTTATTGAAAGGGACTATAAGAAATACTCCATTTCATATATAATAATAAAGAAAGAAAATAAAATCCTAATAGAGACAATTTCATACAATTTATATATGATTATTACACCATTGTTTGAAAGAGACATGAGAGCCATCTAGCTTGACACGAAAGCAAGACCGGTTTTTAGTCGCCATATACAATTTACACAACTTTGAAAATGGGTATCAATACATTAAAAACAAATGTACTCTCCTTCTGTTTTTTTTTTTTACAAAATAAATAATATTAATTCAAAT
>Ga0315915_1000640_pt1 | contig 37834 bp, 25 predicted proteins | sample MpolbnodulesMG_FD_207738 | JGI IMG/M metagenome (GOLD analysis project Ga0315915, IMG submission 207738) | Medicago polymorpha root nodule microbial communities from Los Angeles, California, United States - branched nodules | ecosystem: Host-associated > Plants > Roots > Nodule | place: USA...
CTCAAACCCTAGTGTTTGTTGCCAAAGAGACAAACTCTATACAAACCCTAGTTTTGTTGTTGCCTTTCTAAACCCTTGTTTCAGCCCCCTCTATCTCCAGGTTTACTCTGATACAAAGCCTATATTTATAGTAAAAGTAACCCCCATAAAATTGTAACAAATCTGTCCCAAAAAATACGTTTATGTTATATTTTCTGCTAGCAAATTCGGACCCCGAATTCCTCCATTCGGCCACCGATTTTTGCCGAACCAACAGATAAAAAACAACACTCAAATTCATGCCCCGGACAACCCTATTCGGGCCCCGAATTAACAGTTTCCAGAAATATCAATTTCTCTAATTTTGAGTCACTTTCACAACAGTTTTTTTAGGGAACATAGTTAACAACGTTTAAATACTTGGTTGATTTAGTTTATTTTGTGTTCTTGAGTCATTTTTATTTCATGACAAAATTGATTTTTTTTTTACAATCCGTAAAAATATATGGTTAATGACGTGCAAATACTTAACTCAGTTCATTACATGGTTACTGAGTTATCAACTTTTTAACATAATTAATTTCTGTTTTATAAAACCACTACAAAGGATATGCTTAATGACTTGTACTCACTTGGTTAATCAATTCATTAGTGGTTATTGAATTATTTTGATACCATGTTACTCACAATCGGCTAAAAATGATTTTGTTAATGACTTGTAAATACTTGATTATTTCAATTCATATTATGGTTAACGAGTTACTTTGGCACTATATATATGATTTAATTTTATGGTGGAAAACTTGATTACGTGTGGAAATTAAAACTTTTTAAGGAAAAAAATATCTTACTTTAGAAGAGTGGGATAAGTCAAAAGCTATGTGATTAACTCCTATAATGCGTTGCATAATTCTTTCAAGTTCCACTGCTTCTTCACAATGGGAGAGGCAGTTAATTATGGCTTCACAAAAAGCTTATTGTGTTAGTAATGGCATCACTGATTACACATAATGCAAATGTTACCCATCTTGGAGTACAAAACGCCTTCTAAGCTGAGCTCTTGAGTGCAATTTTGACTATTAAAATTACAAATATATTTTTTCATAGGCCCCATGTATTGCTTAGAATTTAGTGAAAACGCCTATTAGAAGATAGCTTTTTTCCATAGGTTCCGTAAGCAAAAATAACCCAATCGAAAGATACATTTTGATAGGTTGAATAACTTAGAAGCCACTAAAGCAATTTCTAGAAGAGCATTGCTATATTTCCCGAGAGAAAGTCTCACGAATACAAGCTTAGCCAATCAAAATGCAGTGCCTAGTGGAATACACGACGGAAAACACAGAAGCCAAATCCATTAAAATATTTCAACTGTCTTGTGAACTCATTCACTTTGTCGTTTTTATAATTGCATTTGAAAAGGATTGAGATTCTCTCCGGCTTGAATACTAGGTGAGCCAACTCCATGTTGTTCACAACTCAAATGAGATGTTTCGAATTTCATAAGAGAATGCTTGCGCCATTTCTTTGGTATCTTATCTTATCTCATATGGTTTTATTTGGTGGGGCTAAATCCCACAATTTATTTTTTAGAAGTTTTATAGATATAGAAATAGAAATAATATGGCAAATTCTATAAATTTGATCAAGTGATTTAGACACGTAAGCAAGTGATGTGGGCTTTGATCCTTACCATGTATGAAGAAATTCAATTGAAAAGGAGAACTCGCCTGATTGATTTTCTGATGGACATTAATCACCATTAAAATGCAATAAAAACTTTGTAGCAATAATATAACATGACAACAAAACAACTCCCCCTCTTTCAAAAACAAAAAAAAAAAGTCTCCCTAACTTTACATTCCACTAGTTTGAGTTGGTTCTTCTAACTCTATTTTTTTTTTCCAGTAGTCTAACGGTTAGAATCTCGTTCCTTTTCTTATTCTTTATAAATATATTTTTAAAGGAAATAAATTTTTTATCAGCACTGCATAGGATCGCTAGCGATTGTTTGAAAGATATTCGTATTAGTTTTTATAGGAGAAAAATATTTTTATTTTGAGGGGTTTGAGGGGAAAAATATTATTAGTTATAAAACTTATCTAAATATAAAATACAAGGTCCAATATATCTAAACCCACAATATAAAATACAAGGTCCAATTTATCTAAACTCACAATAAATAAAAGGGTATGCTTAAAAACTGTTATAAATTTAAGATTTTATTACATTTTAAACATTTTAAATTAATATTAAAAAGTAATTTTTAAAATGTAATATTTTTTTTAAGAGCTTAATGGTGGTGGATCGATAGTCCAAAATAACTTTGCACACACAACCAATCAAAACATTTAAAATTGTCACATAATTAAAAACATTAATTGATGTGACAATATTTAATGTTTTTAAATATTTTGATTAGTTGTGTATGTAAAGTTGTTTTTGACTGTCGATCCACCATCGTTAAACTCTTTTTTTTAATTTAATATATATTTTATATATTATTATTAAATTAATTTTTATTCATTAAGATTTTATTTTAAACTTAGTTTCCGTTTTTTGTCAATATTTAATTTGCATTTTTATACTTTATAAATATTAAACACTTTTTTTTATGAGATTGTATTATTTTTTGTGTGAAAATACATACAAAATTTAGTGATATTGTATATTATATATTCAACCAACACTATTGAATATATATATATATTGTAAAAAAAATTGTTCGACATGTATCTGTGAAATCTGTAACAATAAATTGTTTTCTAAAGTCGATGTTTTTCATGTATTGATTTTCATATTTAATAATCAACTTGATTAAAGGAGAGCATAACAATTGTCATTAGACGAGGAACCTTATCGGCACCTTTGGCTTATCTCGTTGATATAATTCCTACAAAGCCTTATTCAAGTCCTCGTTGTTGAAAGGTATATTCAAATAATATTGGTGGTGATATTTGATATTTGATTAATTTTAAATTTTTCATATTTAAGTTTATTTTCAACTAATTAATAGCATCAACTAAAAGTTTATATTACATCTTTAAGGGAAACATACCTCTATATGTAGTAGTACTAACAAAACTAAATATAGCAATAGAGAGAGTGGAATAAAAATGGTATAATTAAATAATAATGTGTGCTATGTTATGTTCTACAACTAGAGAATCTTTATTTATTTGCATTCATACGTGTTGATCAAAGTTTTTTATTCTTTCTCTATTTAATTTTCTTTTTTGTGTTTTCTTGTAGGCAATGGTTTCAAATTTACTTAAGGTTCTTGAGTCACGAGAAATTCAAACTGATGTAAACCTTTTAGTACATTGTAAATTTATTTTCAATGGATGTGTTGTTGATTATTTTTTATAAATGTTTGATCTTCTTAATTTTGTTTGTTAAGTTGACAAAAAGTTGAATGCATATTTGATTGGAAAGCTTGGTGTGACATATACATTAAAGGTCACTCATTTTCTATAAATAAATTAAAACATGAAAATGTATATTACATGTGAAATGTTATTTTGTTATCTTATTAACAATGGAATTGTTTAACTGAATACATTCTTTGTTTTGATGCAAATCATTTTTACATATGTATTTTTTTTCTCTCCATATAAGTTGATTTGATAGGTGTAACACCTTAGTTTACTTGTTGTTGTTTTGTGTCCATGCCAAAAACTGTTCGTTAGAATCATGCTCTAAAGTATTTCTTGACTCCACAATCCTAGTTGTATGAGGTGGATACTAAAATATATAACATTTAGATCATTCGACATATTCAATGAAATATCCACTAAGTCTAATAGTCCTCATGTTCAATTTACTCTCTTGTGGATTATAAATCCTCTCCTCATACCGACATCTCCAAACATGCATATGTCGTAATCTCGATTTTCAACCTTTATATTATTCAAAAGGTGTCTTTGGGCCAACTTTGATGGAACACATTTTAGAATATACGCAACGGTCTTTATTGCTTCATTCCACAATAATATAGGAAGATTAGAGTTGCTAAACATACTCCACGCCACACCACACCACACCATGTCTAATAATGTTCGGTTTCTTCTCTCTACAACATTATTTTGATTCAGAGAAACAAGCATAGTATATTGAATAACTATCCCATGTTTCGAAAGAAACTGCGCAAATGGACCAAATGCTTGTTCACTCTCGGTGTATCCACCATGGTTTCAGGGTTGTTCCCTTTTTGGTTCAATTAACTTGAACTTGAACTACGTGAACTTAAGTTTACCTTTACCACTTCTAGAATCGTTGCGGCAACCATGATATTATAGCAAGTAGTGCTACCCATTCTTGGTGAATCACATAAGAAAGCCATCAATTCTTGTTTATAGGTAACCAATGGCGGATGATGTAATGTGTGGTGTCGTGTTGGGATTGATATGTAGAAATAACATCTCGTTCTTTCATGTTTTTTCTACCTTCCATCAAAATGAATATATCTAATTAACAATATATTGATTTTTGTTAGTTTTTAAAGAAGATAAAGGAAAATGAATGGAATTAGAGAGATCATTTGAGAGAACACGAGGGAAGAAGATAGGTTTTGAAAATTTTATTTCATAATAGTGGTATTTTGGTCTTTTCAGGGTGTAACTAGTTTTTTAAAGGGTGTGACTAGAAAAAGTCAAGAAAAAAAATAGTGTAAAATAATAATATAATTATTTGATTTGGGTCACATGTGATTAATTTCGAATGAGATGAAACGATGTTCATACTACAGTTTGATTGATTTGATAGTCAAATTTGTATGGCCAATGACTTGGTTGTTATGCTAATAATATTAAGGATATTCGACAACCTACCTATTTGTTTGGCCCAAGATATAACTTACCTGAATGATGTTACTTCGTATATACTTTCAGTCCTTTTTAAATTTCATTTTAGGAAATTAACATCAAATTTTAATCCACCAATAAATTTCTATTTTTTTGCACACACTTTATCTTTTCAATAAATTTAATATGTTATATACTTATATTTCTCTCGTAACCAACAATCGTCAATTATTATCTTTTTCTCGAACAAATTCCTATTTTTTTGCGTGCTCTCTCATAACAAATGATCATCAATTTTCTAAATATTGTGCACATCTTTTTAATTATTTTAAGTCAATATAAAAATTATTCCAACTTCACATTAATTAAAAGCCAAGAATTTCTTCCACTTTTGAACATACATGAAGTCATTTATTTTTCTTTTCTCTGTTCTTTTACTTTGAAATTTTTAATAATTGTTACTCATCTTATTTATAGAATTTTAACTCTCTTTTTTATGGTTGAAAGCTAATAAGCTTACTTCCGCCTTCAATTACACTGACTGGTGGCGGGACCCTCTTCTTTGTATGCGTGTTAGAGGCTAGCTCTCTTTTTGTTATTTCGTTCGTTGTGCTTATTCATTGGCATCAGACACTTAACTTTGTAACTATGTAGAGTGATTCTCTATGCACACCTTGTGCGAGTTGAATCTCTCTTGGTGTTTTAATATAATCTCATTTTGATTTCTTCAAAAAAAAAAAAAGAATTTTAACTCTTCATGGAACCATTGTTTGTAACCAAATTTTGAAGATAACAAGAAACAAACTTTGTTTATAAAAAGACAAACTTTAGTTTTCAAATAGATATCATTTTAATTAAAAAAAATAAGAGTAATTAACAAAAGTTATAATTGAAAAATCATACCCTTAAAATATCAACAAAACAGTTAAATCGGAACAAAAGGTTCACTCTAAAAAGACACTTAACAAAGAAGAAAGGAGTATTAACTTTTGTGTGACGACAATCCTAACCTAAACTATCTGTTCTTCTACTCGATAAGCGCTTTGTAACTGTGTTGTTTCCGAGTAAGGACACTCATTCATGCAACTCACTTTTCTTTTTAGTATATTTCAGTTGGAATGATAATTTATTTTATTTTAATTGCTTGTGTGTGGTGTATTTGTATCTATATGCTGTAGCAGCATCTTGATGAAATTAAATTCTGATGTGTCTTCATTCATTAAGCAGCAATGCAATGATGAGGAATAAGAAGCTCAATCACGATCTGCCATTGCCTGAAGAACTCATCCTAGAGATCCTCCTCAGACTTCCAGTGACTTCTCTCTTTCAATTTATGTGTGTGTCCAAATCATTTGTGGACTATAGAGTCTTGAACACGGGTTTTGATTAAAACAAGTTTATCTTTTTTGTTTCGGATATTTTTTGGGCTATAATTGAGCAACATAGAAATATGTGGTGAGTTGTGCCATCTCATGCGTTTTATCAGTAATATTATTGGAATTCAATTAGTGTTTTCAGTAATCTTATTATTCTATTTAGAATTTAGATAGTATGGTTATGCTTCTTTCTTAGCTGGGAAATAAACAATTGCTAGATGCAAATGTGTATTTGTCTTTGGATGTTGCTACTAACAACAAGCGATTTGGGTATCATGCTATTGTTGACATTACTGTATTTTCAGAATTTCTAGTTTTTTACTCATGAAATTTTGCTTACAAATTGTCAATAAGTAGGTAATATGCTGTTGTGACCACTTTTTATCATGGACTCTTATTTTTAATAGAAACATACTGTCTTGTAAGCTAATTGTACTTTGAGTTTAGCAATATTGGAAATTAAAGTTACTAGCATGCATCTAACTTTCTACTGTAAGCTAACATATTGGAGCAAATACTATTGCCCAATATGATCCTACTATTCTATCCCTCTTGACAATTGCGTCTAATTGTCTTGCATTTTTGTTTTATGTGGTAAAAACCTAGATGGTCATGAGGGTAGGAAGAAAAAAGCTAGCGAAAGAGGCTGCACTCTAGCGAACAAAGGTTGGTTTTGTCCCGACTAAGATAGGTATTAACATTTAGTGTTCGACCATATGTATTGAACATGATCTCCAAAGAGAAGAAACCTTTGAGAAAGAAAGAAAAAAACACCACGCCATTTTATTTTTTTTGGTAACACCCACACCATATTGATTCACAAGGCATGGTAAATTTCAATGAAATGTCAATCAACAAAGGGAAAAACATTCAAAAAAATATTTACAACAAAAAGCTCAAAGAATGTACATGATAGAATGCATCTGAAGTCACAAAGATTATGTAGTTCTTGCGGTGAAGACTCTGTTGTACCAAATAGAATGAAGCATCATGTGATATATATCATACTTGACAGGATTCCTATGCCAAAGAAAATGATTTTGCACTTTTTTAACTCCCATCCGCATTTGAAGATACTTCTTTTCTGGGATGGAAAGAAGAATACTCTTCAAATTTGGAATGTCCTTCTCCAAAACAAAAACAGCAAATGATTTCCAATTCAAGACCTCAAAAAATGGAGGCACAAAATTGTCCGATATAATAACCGGAACACATTCGTAGGTGATAGCCTCCACAACTCTTGGGCTGTTAACTTCATATCCCTTTGGACAAATACAGTACTTGCTTCCCTTCATGTACTGTATGTAGTTTTTGTTTCCCTTAGACTTTGGCAATTCACCGAAGATTTTCATATCAGGATCTTTATTTCCCCAGTGCTGCAACAGAATCGGACGAACATAACCGTGCATACCGCCTGCAAAAAACGCAAGAGTTTTCCTCTTTGAAACTGATTTTCCGCCAAGACCTCTGGTTGGAATCTGAGCATTGCGGACATATGTTTCAGGAAGTGATGTGTCTTTCCCTAACACAAAACCTTCTTTCAAATCAGCATTGCATAGGGATCTTATGCACTTCGCCATTCGCTCATTTGTTTCTGAAGGTGCCTGCGTAGTGCAGTCCAAATAGATCAGTGATTTAGGGTCATAAATTGTAGGCGTTGCTTAATTTGGTCTCTGAGATTAATTAATGAAACTTTAAAAAGATCTTGAAATTGAAAATTTGCCATCACATTAGTCCCTTTTTGACCAACCAATTTTATCAATTATCTCAAAAGGTATTTATATGATCGAGGATTTTCAATTTCAATGAAGAATTTTGGACTTCATTAATTTTAGAGACTAAATTGATTGATTACTGTAATTTCATAGAATAAATAGATTGGTGAATCCGCCAAAGTTTATTGATGCATGTTTTTGTTTTAATACCACAACAAGGTAGCATTGGATGTGAAATAAGAAATAACTATAGCGAGTGGACTTAACAAATTGACACAGAAAAGACTCATCCTGGGAAAAACATACCCAATCATGGCAAGCAACAAGAAAATGATCAGCACCTCCTGTTCTGTTCCAGAAAGGATGTTTCGCGGCAATTGTGTCAACATAGTTATTCAAATACTGCATTAGGTTGCTATAACTAGGCAGATTTTGAATGTACAATGTTTCCTCTAGCATTTGAGAACTGAAAGGCAGGTAAAACAGGTGGGCATTTTTTGGATCTTTAGTCACAAATACTTTATTTGCTTCCATCTGCTTCATGAACCATCCCTCGGAAGCATATATTCCCAAAAGATTTGGCGAATGCATTATCGGCTTAGCTCCTTCTCTGTATACATACACCTTGAGAAACTTTTCCATCAATTCGTAGCTCCTGATAATTAGACAGTCACAGGATAATAAGAAGATGAAATGAAAATTTAGCAGCACCGACAAGAATATTGCTTCATATATCACTAATTCTTCATATTTATTTCAGAATCAGTAGAAAAAACAGTTGAACTTACTTATCATCAGAAACATAAGCAGCAAATGTCGCTAAAATGTCAAAACAAAATATAGTTCACATATTACAAAAATAACATTAAATTTGTACATTGCAGGAATAGAGTCAGTTCCCTTGTATACAATTTTGAAAACAAAAAATACCATAATAATGATAATTAAATGATACCTCTTAAACATGGAAATGTTGCGAAAAAGGGGAGTATAAATGTTTCCAACATCAGTGACAACTGGTGCATTTTCAATCTCTGATCTGGCCTGCAGTAACTCTTGATCAACAGCTGAAAACCACCTGGCCTCTAAATTAACACAAGTTCACAACGTAAGAACAAAACACAAGAATAATACGCGGTGAATTTCAATATAAAATAAATAACTAAAAATTAGATTTACTCATATATACCATAGATCGATACGAAGAATGGTTTTGAAGCAATAGCTTGTCCATTTCCGAAATTGATGTCATCTCCGAAACTTTTACAAGTGATCCTTCAGTCTCGTTAGGCATCATTGTGGTAGAAGAATGATTGTCAATTACATTGACATATGAATTGTTGACCATCATAGTTTTACGAACACACTCAAGAGAGAGTGTTGTAGAACGTTACCGCCACAAGGAAGCTTAAAATAGCAATGGAATGCAAAAATCAGTGCAAAGGTAATAATGCTAAGAAGGGATAACAATTTCATTCTTTCCAACAAGGAGAAAACTTGTTGACCTATTTTGCTACCCTGCAAATTATTGCACAAAATAATTACATGGATCAAAACTTAAATTAAAATTCTTGGATGCTATAAAAAGAGGACGTAGGAGCATGCATGCATGCATGCATGTGTGTGGTGCATCAGTTTCAAGATAGAAATAGAAAGAGGGAGAAACATGGTAACCGTTGTGAGACAAGTACCTGGTACATAGATGCAAAACAGTACAGTACAGAAATGGCGTTATTGTTAGGAACTCACACACATGACTTAAGGGAATCATGGAGTAACTTTAGAAGCTGTCATTAAACAATTTCAAGAAAGATTTGATAATACAATAAATAATGACATCCATAAAATCATAATTTTCTGTTTATTACATGAAGCTCATAATTGCTCTCCTTTGAGTCTCTACCAAATACTACCAACACATATTAAAAACTGTTTTTTTTTATACTAGATGAAAAAAGAAAAGAGAATTGATGTTGCCATTAAAAATGCATTACAAGGACTCATTAAAAAAAAAAGTTTTTTTTATTTAAAGGATCGTTAAAAACAAAAGTTGTTTTTATATATTTATGTGTTAACCTTTCGGTTCTCTAGAAAAGAGACCTTAGTATTCGGAGTTCGGTTAGAAGGTAATTAAAGTCTGAATAAAAATTGTTTTGTCTAGAAATCAAACTTAAGTTGTCACGAACAATTCATCGTTATCATTGATGGTGGAACTCGTTAAATATTTGAGTCCAATTGTTTGATTAAGATGTCTCTGTACGTGTTTTTATTCGATTAGTAGATGTTTTTATTATTCAACTTTTTTTTAGAAATTATTAAATTATTTTGAAAATAATCCTAATTAATATTATTAATTTGTCCGGAGTTTTCAAAGAAAAAAAATATTACTAATGTGTCTTTTTTAGAAAAAAATACTAATTTATCTCATTACATTAAAAGTGGTAGTTTAGTAATATCTCTACACAAAGAAGACGTGTTAACTATTAATTTATCCCACTTGAATGACCCATTGGTGTTGGGTTGAGATTTTGATGTGTGCTCCACTTAAATTTTCAAGTTTGATTCTCCTCTTGTCTCAATTCCCATAAGTTACATTGTCTTTTTCAAAAACAAAACAAATAAACTATGATGATAACTTTTCTTCATGTGAAATGTAAAACGATGTTTAAAATTAGGGAAGATTTGCCCGCACTATTATCCCAAAAATTAAAAGATGGATGGGCGCCATAGGATTCATAATCTTTTTATACTGTATTGAAGAGAGATATATCGGTTAAATTAAATAAATATAAATGCATATAACTTCTTTCAAAAAAATATAAATGCATATAACTATTACGGATTCTCTAACCCATAAACTACGGGTGTGTTTGTTTCATGATTAGCAAAATTCAAACTTATTCTTAGGAATAACATTCCTTGGAATGTAAAGATGGAATTTTTATTCTAAGATATTTTAAAAAAAACATGTTTAGTTAATTTTATAATATTTCTAGGAAGCATAAAAATAGGAATTATAATAGGTAACTACATATAAATTTATTCTCATCTCCATAAGAACTTTATTCCCACCCTTTTCTTTGGGAAAATTTTTCTATTAGGAACATTTTATACTCGGGAATAAAATTTAGTAAACTTGTAACAAACATAGACATATATATTTCTATCATATTATTCTCATGAATCAACAAATATAACTTGAAACAAACACATGAATGAATATAACTTGAAACAAACACATGAATGAATGACAACAGTGATTATACCGTGTTGAAGAGAGGATTTATTGCTTAAATTAAATAAATATTAAAGCAAATAATTATTACATGTACTTTAATTTCGATTTGAGTTCAAAAGTATGTATTCGATTTGAATAAGCTTACTTAGTTGCATAAGCTTAAAAAGAAGTCGATTCAAAACAAGGTCTAAGTGCTTCATTGATAATTTTTAGCTTGTTTGTCCTCGAAGTTCATAAGAGAAGTGTTATCAACATATTCTCTAACACGCATTTTTTTATCCGTCTAAATTTATATGAATCTCACCAAATAATATCGGTTACACATAAATTTAATGGGACATATCAGTAAGGACGTTGCATAATAAATGTTGGGGTCGGAGTTCGAACATTGAATATTTCACTTATTCACCTTAAGAAATGAATTTTATTGTAACAAAAAATCCATAAAAGGAATGTTATATCATAGGCGAGTATGTTTCATGATCAATTAATTGGTTTAAGTGGTAGTTAGATGTAAATGTTCATAATTTCATTCCACAATAGACACACTTGTACCGATAATATAATAGCCCCAAAATATATGTTTCATTGTCTCCAACTCGATGACTAAAAAGGCTCCACTCCTTTGTATAATTCAACCTCCGTCCTTAATTGTTTGTCTGTTTAGTTTTTTTTTTTCTCTGAAAGTTTTGGTTATTTTAGAAAATTAAGAGACAATTAATGACTTTTTTTTTCCCATAATAAAAAGCACACAAATTCAATCTTCAACGTTTACATTTAAATTTGGGTTAAATATGTTTTTAGTCCTTACATTTTACGCTCCTTTGAAGAATAATCCATACATTTCATTAAATGTTTTTAAAATCCTCACATTTTATCTCCGTTACCAAAATTAGTCTCTGCTGTTAGTTCTCTAACGGACGGCTAATGTGACAATTAGTGGGTCTCAATTATTTTAAGGTTAAATATGTTTTTTGTCCCTACATTTTGTGTGACTTTACAAAATAGTCATTGCATTTCAACAAATGTTTTTAAAATCCCTAAAATAATAAGGACTATTCTTCAAAGTCACACAAAATGTAAGGACCGAAAACATATTTAACCCTAAAATAATTGGGACCCACTAACTGCCACATCAGCATTCCGTTAGAGAATTAACAGCAGAGACTAATTTTGATAACGGAAATAAAATGTGAGAATTTTAAAAACATTTAATAAAATATGGGGACTATTCTTCAAAGAAGGAGCGCAAAATATAAGGATTAAAAACATATTTAATTCTTTAAATTTTAAACACAAATTCCCTGGTCATTCCTTACAAATTTAGCCAAAAAAAATGCAAGCTACTGACCCACTTTACCATCTCTTAACATAATAACTGCAACACCAACATCAATGTCTTCCAGGGTCATCCCTATGTAACTGAAGGCTCGGCTCTCATATTAAAAATAGGTCCGTAATAAAAAAAACGCACAATTTTTTTAAAAGATTAATCTTCTATTTAAATTGAAAATAACACTCATATAATGATTATTAACCACCAAAATCAAAGTTAGCAATTCTTTTTACTAAAGAAGTGACTTAATCGAAAGAAAAAAAATAGTTTAAATATCTTATAATTTTTTTAGTTCAAGGACCAAATTAAAAATTCCAAAATGGTTTAAGGGCCTACAATTATTAATTAAATCCAAAAGAAATAATAATATATAATTATTTGATTTATATCAAATTACCGAGACTTTCCACCTCATTATATTATTGGTCCAAGATAACCTAAATGACGTTAGTTTATAAGTTTGTGTTTGTGTGACAATCCTAACCTAAATCATCTGTTCTTCTACTCGAAAAGCGCCGTGTATTTGAGTAAGGACATTCATTCATGCAACTCGATTTTCTTTTCTAGGTTTCAGTTCGAATCATAATTCATTCTTTTTTCGTTGTTTAATTGTTTTTTTTTTGGTAGTGATTGTTTGCTTGTTTAACTGTATGTATGTAGCAGCATCATGATGAAATTTAATAAAATCAAATATAGTTTATACTTTATAGTTTAATTTGATTGGTTATGCTATTAATTCAAATTAAATTCTGCTGTGTTTCCATTCATTATTGTTTCAGAAGCAGCAATGGAATGATGAGAAGTAAGAAGCTCAATCACGATCTTCCAAAGGACACTGTTAGCACTCAGCTGCCATTGCCTGTCTTGCCGGAAGAACTCATCCTTGAGATCCTCCTCAGACTTCCAGTGACTTTCCTCAATTCGCAAAGGCCCGTCTTCAAATCTCAACCGCTGAACCAAGCTTGAACCACCAAAAATTGCTTGTTTCCAAGACCCTGTTCAGAAATTCTATAAAATGGATACATAAAAATGAATGTTATAGTACTCTATTCAGACCCTATCGTCATCCCTAGGCAATTCTTATCTATCACTCGCTGGAGAGAGACCCGTCTCAAGATTCTTATCGAGTATATTCTAGGAAGGAATACCATACGGAATACACTACTTAACTGGTTACATTAAAAAATTTATAAGATTTAGATCAAATCACAGTCATGGGTAGTACAACACTACTACTCCATGCTCCTTCAGAATTTATCTTGGCCACATTTCAAACAGTCGATTTTGTGGACATCTCTATCTCTGATGTCAACACGTCTTTACTATTGCATGATATGAAAAAATGGAAGCAAGTTACAGCTTCCTTCAAATCAGAAGGAGAAGCTAAACAGAAAGTGAACCATTGCCTGATATGAAATTATCGGCGGTAGCGGTGGCGTTTGAAATTGAAGTACACGTGCAGAATTCCGCGTTCAAATGTGCATTTAAAACCTTTCTTGTGAGAATATTCCCATTCTTTGTTCACGATGCGGAAAGCCTGTCATGGAAGACAGAGGGAAATAAGATCTTTTTTTATGTAAATAGTTAGTGTGTTAAATTAGTGGAAGAAATTAAACTCAAGAATAGACTTACTATATCTTCATATGGTGGCCCTGCATGGAATCTAATAATGCAAGTCTCCCCATTGCTGCCATCTTTCTCAATAGTGTAGTTCGGGGCTTTTATCTTGTCTACCAGATCAGGATAGAAAATATTAAATTTGTACCCTTGCACAATCTTTGGAGGTGGGTTGTCATGATCATAGTGAGTCTGGTTATATTTATTCCACTCATATCCAGTGTGAACACGGTTGAAATACTTTGGCTTCCTTGGTCTGTACTTGTCATGCCACCAATAAACCTGCTCCAATATTTACCAGAATTGTCAAAAACTAGTAAAAAAGGATGAGAAGAATTTAGGTAATATTTTATTTCTCCTTAAAATATCAAAATAAATTATTGAGTGCATTTGCTGCATCTAGTGCCAACTTTTATGGTGGAAAGAAGTAATTGAAGAATATGGCAACATGATATTTGAACAGTTGGCGCAATACTCTCCTCTATGATACCCATCCACAACTTATAACTTCTCTAAATCATTCTATCCTATCTTTTTTTTTTATGAGCTAACCTATCTAACAGCATATTTCCTATCCAGAGAAATTCAGAATTATAAAGTGAAATAATGGTTCTATTCCAGAGTGAAAATTATTTATATGGTCAAGAAACGATACCTGCGAATCAAGGCTCACTTCAGCTCCAGATCCAAACACTGCGTCTCCATCCTCCATAGCTCCCATAGCTTTAAAGGCTTTCAACTCTAGATTATCTTCAGATGGAGCTGGCTTTGATGCCATTGCTTCCTGAATTCGTCTTTGCTGCTCTTCCATTACAGCCATACGTTTCCGCTCCTATACGTACAAAAATATAATTTATATACTCATAATATAAGTACAGGATCACCATTAAATTTAATAATCATGCGTAAAAAGATTACCAGTATAGCTTTGTCCTCTTCAGGATCAATAGCTTCCTCATTTTCATCATCATGCAACAGTTGTGGTGAAAATGATCCAACCTCATCTTCAGCTTCTTGATTCTCTCTAATGGGCTCTGGTGAAAATGATTCATCTGCAGAACGGACTACTGCCATAGAGAAATACCAAGCACGTTTCAGTAAGGATGAAGATATAGATGGAGCCAATAAAAAAAGTCATGAACAACTAAACCGAAACAAAAAGTATATACCTTTAGCATCCTCATCCTCCTCTTCCTCAGTATATGCCTCCTCAGGTATCATGTCAAGAGCACGCTCCGGTTTATCTTCATCCTCTACTGGTTGCTCAAGACGTTGCAAATGCTTACGTAACATTTTAGCATGGATTTCCTTTAAACAAGCCTATATATTTGAAGCAAATTAATAATGCATTAGAACAAATATTTAAAGGCATCTAAAAGAATAATAGGAAAATAATGTGATGAAGAATACCTTGGCCTTGTATATGTGGAGATGTTTTAAAATGGCCTCCCAGTACTCAACCACCTTTGCTGTACCAGTACGCATCTCTGACTCAATGTGAGCCTGTAAGGCTTCCAACTCTGTACGTGTCTTTCCATGTAAAAGGTCCTTCACATCTGGCTCAACACTGGAATGCAGACCCCTTTGTTCAGCGAGCAGCTCAGCAGGAGGTTCTTCTCCACGCACCCTTGCTCGATCAATTGCATCCTTTTTTCGAGATTCAGCTAGCTCCCAATCGCACACCACAAGGAGAGCCTACATGAAGTTGTGACCAATAAATCTTAAGCTTTAAAGAAGGTGCCGACCATAATGGCCAAATGTGTTACATAAAACAATAAAAGGAAGAGATCGTGAAAGTCGTTTAGTTCTTTTGGTCTCCAAATCCAACTCAAATATTAACTCCCTCCGTCCCTATATATAAGCCCTCTTTGCCTTTTTTTACATTTCTTAAGAAAACTTGTTAGTGTAATTAATGTGTCTATTTTGTGTGTTATAACTAAATTATCCTTTGTTTGTATGAGTATTAAATTTGATTTTTCATATTTCAAGAAGTTAGTATTATTAATTAGGGGTATGTTTAGGAAAAAAATAAATAAATGCATCTAGTAATTTGTATAAGGGCTTATATTTAGGGACAAAACTTTTTCTCAAAGAGTGCTTATAATTAGGGACAGAGGGAGTATGTTGAAATTATATTGAATATGTTGTTTCAGATACAGTAAAACTTATTAATTACATAGCCTGTGCAGAACTCAACAATGGAAATAGTGCGATACCTCCCAATATTCCACATGGGTTGGTGTTGCCCTGTCAAGATCCAGATGCATTTTGATGTCGTCACGAAGTTCACTCATTTCTTTAACCGTCAAACCCTGTACCATATATCAAATCATTATTTAACTTGTTCAATAATATTGAAGTTCGAAGTTGTATAGTTAAACAGCTTTAGGATTACAAGAATAAAGTGAAACAGAATTAAAAGCTAGATATTAACCTTGAAGACCATATATGGTTCATTTATTTCTATATCCAGATCATCAGAGCCATTGAGGTGCTTGGTTAGGACATCAATTGGCCTGGCACGCCCTTCACGCAATCTAATCTCTGACCTGACTTTGCTTTGATCAAAATGGAACTGCAGATTAAACGGTCTAAGTCAACAAAATGACAATATTATACTAAACAAAAACAAATGTAAACAAACTCAAACTACAGTACCTCCTCTTCCTTTTTTTCCCAGTCCTGGAACTCAGCTCGAGCACGTTCTCTAGCTAACAATGCCTGGAAGAAAGAATTTGTCAAACACCAAAACACCAATAAGATAACAAAGTTTTTGACACCATAATCTAACACTTATGTCAAGCTTGACTTGACCCTTCCACATTGCCATTATTGTTGGACCTCAAGATACCGAGAAGTAGAATTATAGCCCCTATGGTTAAAGAAAATAACTGCTTTGTGGCCTTGCAATTTCCCCCCAAATACAAGAACTGGTATGTAGCCTTAACATAATTGGTATGCCATATTTGACAAGAACAACAAAATTTTACCATCGCTAGATAGAAGATTTTCTTAACAGATTAAAATTACAACAGTTGAAACTTAGGGATTACATAAAGGAAATAATAGAGTAACGAGAATGAAAAACTGTGATACATACTATTACTAGACACCAATCTTAGACTCTGAACATAGTAACACACTACCATGAGCACAGCTAAACAAGCTTAGACTAATAACAGTTAACACAACATAACTAATTTCCCGTAATACATATTAACTAACAACAAATAATGAGAGAGGACTTACCATTTCTTCTTCATGTTGTGCTTTCTCAAGTGCCCTTTCCTCTCTCCTCTTTTTCACCTTTTCAATTTCTGCCTGTGTTGCAATTGAGAACATAGCAACGGTAAGCAGCAAGAACATTTTAGTTGTCTGGCCATTAGCAACAAATCACAGGAATGTGAAAACAAAGAAACATGCAAAGCCTTACCTAAATAAGACTAATGAATAGCTGAACTATTATTACCTATTCCCAGGTTTCAATAGACTCAACAAAACCAGATGCCCAACTCAACCATCCCCAATGAATACTAATAATTAATTCGGAATAAACGCTTAAGGTAAAAAGAATTACTGATTCAGAATAATAAAACACTGTTTTATGCATGTCATACTTTATCCAGTTTAAAATGATACAGTTGGATATTGAAGAAAATGGCAGTTTTTCAGAAAGTGAAAAGACTATATGAGTGGTGAAAATAGTATTTTGTGTACACCAGTCAAAACCAGAGGCAACATTAATAGGAAACCTGGGTAGTAAGAAACAAGTACCTACCACATACTACAGAAATGTAAGAAAAAATATTGAAAATACAACCTGTTTGCGTACCACTTTTGAAACAGTTTTGTTTTCAAACCCTAAAACAAAAGTGATTCATGTCAATCTTTCATCCGATCGTTCTTAAAACTTGTTTTCATAATCTGTTTTTTTTCATCTGATTGTTCTTAAAACTTGTTTTCATAATCTGTTTTTCGTGTAGAAAGTAAAAAACATTTCAATTGTTATTGTGTTTTCTTTAACTACTTTTCTATACATTCTCAAGAGAAAGTATTAAAATTCTTTCAAAAGGTAGTACAGATGCTGAGATTCATGTAATATTGGGCACCAAACTCATGTACAAATTATTTCCTACCCACCAACCATTGTCATGTCCTAACGTAAAATCAAAGCAGAGATGTATTTATCAAACCCTTCCCCATGAAATTTACATGGAATGTTAAAGTGAAGCATGTTCTAAATGATAAGTTATATGACAAGGTTAACATTCCTACTGTTGGAAAATATCTAAGAAAAAAGTGAATCTCTTAAATTTGGTGCAACAATTCAACCACCAAAGTCGTGTAGGTAAGATGACTTCTCTAACTCCCGTCTTATTATTACCCAAATCTTTAGGGAATTAGAAGTTCGTCAAAACATTTGCATAGATGGTCTAGGTATTAAAATTGGTACTTATGCTATTATTATTTCAAGCTTCTCAATTGTCTGAAGTTACGTGGGACATGTTGCCAAGGTTTTAAGAACGAGTATTGTCCAGCAGTATGATTACTAGAGTGGGCTGTGGCCTAATGTTAATTTTATTTTCTTACAACAGACCTAGACCCTGCTTGGATAAATAGCTTATTTAACAGCCTGGAGCATAAGCACTTATGAATAAGCTATTTCTATAACCCAAGATAAAATAGTGTCACACTGCTTTCTGTAGTCTTACATAAGTTCTCCCAAACATTGTCACAACTCACAAGTACTTATCCCAGTAGATAAGTTCAAATAAGTTATAATCCAAACATAATCGGGCTTTTGTTGCTATCTACTCATGTCATGCTTGTATGAAATATCACCTATCACCTATTAAGCTAAAGCTTAAAGTAGAAAAGGCAACAAAATATAGCCGCTTTCGCTTCAATTTGAAACTCTTAAATTCAGAACACTAACCATATATCGAGAAATATAAACATAAAAAGTAAACTTCGGCGAAACAAAATGCATACATACCATCCTTTCTACTTGTCTTTTCTTCTCAGCTTTAACAGAAAAGGAATCAATTGATACACCTTGAGTAACATCGCGCTCAATCTTCTTACGCCAAACAAACCTAAAAATAACATTTTTTTAGGTTTATAAATCATATATATCTTCATATTGGCGACCAGTATTTATCTGCAATATATTTAAATACACTTATATAATAAAGTATCTAACAGAAATTTAACTCAATTAACAAACAATAAAAATAATTTCCATAGAAGGAAAATAAAAACATACTTTTCATTGAGATTAGTATCACCAAATGGATTAGAATCATTGGAATAACCCGATACTGTATTCGTCTTCAATTTCTTAGCAACTTTCGTGGCCTGAACAAAAAAAAAAATCAGAAATTCAACATATGAAATTGAATATATGAAATAAGAAATTTAGATTGAAGTTGGAACCTTTCTCTGAGCTTTTTTAGCCATATACTGTGAAATTTCCTCTTCTGTAATTGTTCTGGAAGATTTCTTCTTTCTTCCACTCCTATTGTCGTTGTCGTCACTTGAATCATCATCTGAATCTCGGCGTGACCGGCGACTAGTTTTCCGGCGGTGGTCGGAGTCGGAGTCAGATGCAGAGTCATCATCGGATCTTCTTCGTCTTCGAGATTTTCTACTACTACTACCGCTCGCCATTGTTTAACTCTAAACCTTGGCGATGTTGTTAATCTGAAATCAATTGATTTTCACCACGCAGGTTTTAGTACCTTTTATTATGGATTAAAATAAAACTGACTTTGACATAAAATAATTTAGAGATTATTTTTTTATAGATTTTATTAAAAATTAAAATCAATTTTTTGTTTGTTTAACTTAATAAAAATATTTTTTTAAAAAAATAATTTAGTTTGTTTAGATATGAAAAGCAATTTTTTTATTACAAAATTAGTTCAATCTTTTGATCTATATTTTCTCTCTTCTCTAAAAAATGATCGATTTCATCATACATGGTACTTGATGACCGTGTAATAATGGTTCACGTGGACTTTAATGGGAATTAAATAAATATAAAATAAATTATTAAATTTGAAAATGTTTTATTTATTTTTATATTAATTTCCTTAATTTTTAAATTCATTAAAACAAAATGAAGAATTAATTAGGGTCTAATAAGGGCGTTTGCGAAGCGGTTTTGATCAGTTTCGATGCAAAATGTCATTCAAACAAATTATTGGTTCGTGTCTATTCCTCTTAATTCTTGGTTCATCAAATCTCAAACTCATAAACATGAAAAGTGTAACCTTGAAATGGAAAATGAAACATCAAATCGCAAAAAAGCACAAATTCAAAACAAAGAAGCATTTTATAGGTCATATCGGGATTTAGGGTTCTTAAATACCCCGATATGATTTTGGGGATTTAAGGTTCTTTTAAATCCAATCTAATCTAGTGTTCTCATGAATGATGCATTTGGATGGCCGATGGCGACGACTGAGGTTGACGCTGACAGCGGCGGTGGTTTCCTCCCTCTTTTTCCTTTCTTTGTTTTTATCTTCTTCTTTGTCCTCTTAAATTTGTTGAAAATGATTTATTGAGGATGAAAGGTTTTGATATGGAGGAAGAAGTGAGATGAATAGGAAGAATTAAAAAAATAAAAAATAAAAAGTAAATGGAAACAAGGGATTAATGGAAAAGAGAGATGAATGGGTGAAGGTTATGAGTTTGTAAGTCAAAGAAGATGAAGATGACGTTGAATGGATTGAGAATATTTATTTATTTTTAATTATATTGCCATGTTCATTGATTAATACATGTGGAAAGAAAAAAAATAATAAATGATATAGATATTTATTTTTTAATTTTAGTTTTATGTTTTTTCTTTTTTTTTTTTTAATTAAATAATGACATGTCACTTGATTATACATGTATGAGGTATTAAAAAATGAAAAGGATAATTACATACACAGTCACGTGCCACATCATCAATTTTTATGAGTCAGATGTGATCATGGTTAATTTCTGAAGAACCTTCATATTGCAAGGTTGGAATCTAAACATTTTTTACATGTAGGGGGTAAACTAAAAGTCGCTCATATTACAGGGAGATAAACATATATTAACCCTTCCTAAAAAAAACATATATTAACCCACAATTTTATAGGAACCAAAACATGTCAAATTTTTATGACGGCTAAAAACAAAATTGACTATATTAATAAGGACCAAAAACGTATTTAACAAATTTTAATATTCAAGTGACTTGCCACATCTATTCCAATTTTGAGGCCCTAAAGGTCTGCCCACTTGGTTGAGCAGCATCCAAGTCTATCGTAGAAGCCACACGAGAATCTGTAATCAAACTTAAGTGTGAAAATCCTTGAAGACTTTTTATGAGATCCATCAACATTATCTTTGTAATGATCATGTGATGGAGGTGTCCAAGATACCTCGATGCTACGTCTCATGGAATGAGATCGAGTATGCGGGGGAATATAGATATTTTTGCTTATATTTGAGAGAAAGTATGTAATTTTATTTATAATTCACTAGTCTACAGGGAGTATATAGTTTGTGCTTATAATTGGGTCGGAAGAAGCACTACTGAAAGACAATATATTTCAAAAATCAAACTACGGTATATGACCAACCATGAGTAAATTCTATTTCTTTAGAGGAATAAATTCTATTTTATTTATTAGGAAATTCCATTCTTTTTTTTATAAAGAGGGAAGTTTCACACTATCTTCTAATATATGTATTTGTAATTAATAAAATGCTAAATTAAAAAAAATCTTCATGTAAGTAATAACTATGCACCATTAAAAAATCAAGTTAGGGTGTACGATGCTCGTCAACTATACACCTCTTTTTTTGCAAATTTAGTTCGTGTTCGTACGCAGATGCATTGGAATGTGGTGTATATTGATTTTTTTCTATATTGAGTTATGTGACATAGAACCATGTTAGGATGTTTTGTTTTTTTAGTGTTTTATTATACTTTTTATTGGGTTAAGCTTAAAAAAAAATTGCCAAGATTCTAACTAATATGGATAAATAAATAAGTATGTATACTTACCTAAAAAAAAGAAAAGTATTTGTACCAATATGAGTTGAAAAACCCTAGCCCAGTTATTCATCATAGAGGCCATCAAACAAGGTCTATTGAGAATAACACATGAAGGTCCTATAGGCAAGCCAAGACAAGGACCATCGAGGTCACCACCTCGATGAGGCACGTAGCATTATACATGACACAGTTTAATTGTTTGATTTACATCATATAAAAAACAATGAATTCTAAATGATTCCTCATCAGACTAAACTTTTATTATTTGAATTCAACATAATTTAAATATTGAATTTTGTTTTAATACTTTTACTTTCAATTCTTTCATACGACCGATTAATTTTTGTTATTTCAAATGAACACTTTGAATTTTTTGTTATTATATTTCCCCCCTTTTGTTACCATTACTTCATTTATATTTAAATTTTGAATTCTTTTTCATATTACGGGGCTAATATATTAAAAATTGCAAACAGTGCTCTAGTAATTTGAAATTCTATATCATAATAGACTCCAACAAAATATATCTAGGTTTTTCAAGTTAAAGATCAAACTTGCATACTCTTGATTGATGTAAAATTAATAATTTCAAATTATAAATTTAAGTATTATAAATTTTAATTAGAGAAATAATGGAAATACAAATAATATATTATCAAATTTAAATTTAAAAAAATGATTATTAGATAAATCACACACGATTGATTTTTCCAGGTTGTCATGTACTAAACATGTCTTTTGCAATCATGCATATCAATCACTAAGAAACAGCAACAACCAACTATCTGTATATCAATCACGAAGAACACCACCAACCAACTGCATGCATGACTCTTGAATTTATTCTCCATAACTATCATGTATTAAATATGACTCTTGAAGTCATACATGTCATGCGATAATGAATATTAAGTATTAACTATAAAATGATTTGTTGAGGGATATAAAATGATTATAAATTACAACTTTTACTATAATTATGTATATACTCTATAATAAAATATCAACAAATAGCTCTTTATTTCATAAAAATGATGGTTAATTTGTAGAATTTTGAAGCAAGAGTATTGGTACAACTTAATTTGGGAGTGTACCGTAGAAGTTCTCATCAGCATTTAAGTTTTTAGGTTAATATTTTCTTTCAAATTCTCCCAATGATCATAAAATATACGCTCTATACTGTTATCAAACATTGGTTTAGCTTTGTGCTACGAAGAAACAAGAAATTCTTCAACTAACTTGGCTTAACAATTTCAAATTAAAAGAGGGAAGGTTAATTTTTTCCTTCAAAGGCATGTTGTGTGTCTTTTTTTCTTCAAATTCTCTATACTTTCTAAGTTGTTATCAAACATTGATTTAGATTTGTGCTACCAAGAAACAAGAAATTCCTTAACTAAATTGGTTTAACAATTTCAAATTAAAAGAGGGAAGGTTAATTTTTTTTCCTTCAAAGGGATGTTTTATGTCATTTTTCCCCTTCAAATTCTCTTAATAATCATAAATATAATTTCTAGGTTGTTATCAAACATTGATTTAGCTTTGTGTTACCAAGAAACAAGAAATTCTTTCAACAAACTTGGTTTAACAATTTCAAATTAAAAGATACCAAAAAATTAACATATTTTACTCAGACCACCCTCTGCAAATAGCACGATCACGAGGCTTCCACCCCACTTATATGTGCCTAATTAACTCTCTCTTTGTGTGTGTGTGTGTATATATGTGTATATATGTATATATATCACTAGAAAACATTAATTGAAAAAAGCACTGCACCAAAGATCGAAATATTATTAACAAAGGAAATATATTAATTAGGCACACATGATAAGTTTTTCCCTCCTAATCAAATTTTGTCACACACTTGTCGGGGTTGAACTCCATATGACTTGCTTACCGATTTCAAATCGCTTACAACTTTAGACCAATTGATGGTTGATTAAAGTTAGGAAGATTATCCCTATTTCTATTAAACTTCTAAAAAAATATTTGTGGAATTTAGTTCCATCAAATAAAACCACGAGATAAAAAAAGTCAATGGCAAGTATTATATGATGATTTATTGGTTTGAAAATAAATTGACAAATTATAACCATTCGAGTAAATTGATTAAGTATCATCAACCTTTGAAGGACCTACCTATTTGGTAAAATTAATCGCACATAATCTTAGACAAACAAAGAACTTACCAATCATAAGTTGCAAATGGAAGATCGTACACTTTGGAAGACAAGACAAACAAATAATTATACTTCCAAACATATAAGTTTAACGTTTTGCTGTCAACCAAGCAAAGAAATATTTTTTCCAACCAAATATTCCAACAATTTAAGAACAAGAAATGTTATGAAAAATCAAAGTATTAACCTTAACAAATCTCCTTTTTATGTACTCTCTAGTAAATCAAACTCATAATGTTTTCAAACTAGACTCTTATCAAACGAAGTTATGAAAGGTGGAAAGAACCTCGTCACTCTGTTATGGCATACTGGAGCTTTTCTTTCATTGTTACCTGAAAATGAATAGCGATTAAAGAATGCTTAGACTCAAAATTAATAATTTATAAGTAGAAAATAATGGAACAAAATATGATGTGTACTTTTGATGGGTATGGAGGTAGCTTAGATAAGTTAAAACGAGTCATCACGCTAGGTAGCTCAGTAGGTGGAAACTACTAAAAACAAACACAAGATTTAGCTGAAAACAACAACATAAAATCATTATTCAAATAGTCACAACTAAGATAAGTTTTTAATTTGTTTACACACACCTTTCAGACAACCTTCAACTTGGAGTCTAAAGAAGGAAATCCTCGACATTGTTCTTTGTCAAACTATAGAAGAATTTTGAGCAACTGTCCGAAGTGGTAAATGTTTTAGTGATTAACTCAAAGAAAATCATACAAAACTACTGATGTCATTTAAAAATGTTGGACACTTACTTTAACAATAGGATCACTTGCAGATGTGTATCCACCACCGAAAGTAATATGATTGGAAATCTCCTCTAACTGTGAACATGACAAAATTATCATTCAATTGTTAATATAAGAAGCATATTTAGGGGTAACTAAATTAATTTGATACATCCATATACCTTGTTTTGCATCACCATACAATATAAGCTCAAGTTCTTCTTTAGTAAAAATGCACAAGTTTTGGATATCTGGCAATGCCTACTTAACAAAAAAATCTAAAAAATATAAATCATGAAGAATCGTTTATCAATACTTTCATTTGGTATATTAAAGAATCGTTTTGTTCCTCTTTTGGGTCCAACACCAAACAATTTTATACCCGATTAAATTCTTCTTTAAAAGCTGCAGTTTGATTTGAAATTCTAGAATACTAAACAATTTGTTGTTCTTGCATCACAACAATTGAATAATTTAATCATTAAATAAAGGTAAAATTATACTCATTATCAAATTTAACTTATTCACTCTTAACAATTAAGACCCTTTAAACATACAATTACGAAACCACTCAACAACCAATTAAACACCATGCTTTCATTTTTATATACTTACATTGTATATGCTAATTCGATTTAATTTAATTTCCTACGTATTTTATTTTTTTTGTTTGTTTATATTTTGGAGTTATTTATGACTCATACTAGGACACAACATTTGCCTATCTTTTCTAGACTAATATTTTGACTTGTGGGATGCTTGCTTCAATTTGACTACACATGTTTTAATGTTTGACCGCTTGATTTCTTAGCTTGTTGCTAGAAACTCATTTTTGCGTGCTACATGCCTACTAATTTGTAGATTGACAATTGTGTTGTTTTATTATTTTTTTGTTTGTTGAAGTTTTACCATTCTTCTTGTTTTACTTTATATCTCATTGTGGTACGTATACAATATATCTTTTTATGAATGTATGCACAATTTACTCATGTTTTTGCACTTGTGATTGAGTAAGTTGCTACCTTCAATCCTTTTTTGTTTTTATAATTGATAAACTAGTAGTTAGGTTTTGAATTAAAGTTCACTTCTATATTATTTTTAATTATGTCACGTTTTCAATTCAACTAGTGAGAATGGAATTAGTTGAACTGTATCTTCACAATTGAAATGAAACATGAACATTTTCATATTTACACTAATAGAGGTGTTAATATTGCAAATGAGTTTTGCCACAAATTGCAAGAATAACATTGTTGTATTTTCTTTCAAAATGTGCATTTGCTTTCACCATAAACATATGGTAACATTTAACAAAATTAAAAAATAAAATAAAATAAATCAATCAATCAACAAGTGGTTATAAATTACAAGTGGGTTTGACAGAAATAAGACATATTGAATAATTAAAAGAGTCAATCAATTATTCTCGCGTTTCATGACTAATTGCTTTGTAACATTTCTCATTACCTTACACTAATATTCCTTTGGTCTCAATCAAGGTTATAACTCTTACATACATGTCGAGTTATTAGTTAGTGTTTAATTTATGATTTTTTTTAATGAATACATAACTTACATTACGATTTCCAATTATATTGTGCAGCAAAACATTAATGCAACATTTTCATATTTATCTATATTGCTTTACTGCAACTAATGCTTTTGCAATGAATATTTGAAGACTTCATTTGTAATAGTGGATAATTGAAAACTTACATGTTTAGTTTAATTTTGGATGACTGTAATTTATGAATTATTATGGGATTGTGCAAATGTTATTATTAGTTTTGATACAATGTGATATGCTTACTGCCAATGTATACTCATTGAATTATGCATTTATTGACATGTGAAAATATTGATTATATTATTTCTTAACACACTCAATGTACAAGGGAGAGGTTTATTCATAGCAAAGTCTCAAAGAGATAAGGACAAACTAGATTACTTGCATTTCAAGTAACCTTACAAGTTTAGCCTAAAACAAAAAGACTAGTTATTATTAAGTACCAATCCTAACATTTATAATTTACAAATATATAAACTTATGTTTTATGTGAATTTGATTTAGATAAACAATATTGTCCTTCTAGCTTTGTGCTGGATTGTGTCAGATATTTTAATGAATAACATGATGAAACTTTCATATAAGTTGAATGTTTCTTAATTTTATGCATTGAATGAATGTATGATGAAAATATAATGATGACTCATTTTAATTTCTCTTCAATTTAATATGAAAAACATAGTGAAAATTTCATTTCACGCCTAATTTTAAAACTTAGGATACTTTTTTGGGAAATTTTCGATATAAACCCTTTATGTTTGCTCAAAAATCCTTCAATTTATCGGAATATATCTATGATGGCACAAAATTACCGAGAGATATGTTTCTATTAATTTTTTTCCATCAAAAGCTATCTTCCAATCAGCATTTTTCAGGGGCTACACAACCTGGGTGGCCTACAGAGCAACCTTCTAATCTTTTTCTCCTTTGAAAATCTTTAAAAAAAACGTCAAAAAGGAAATTTTAAGAGTAGGCTCATTTTTTATTTATTTTTAGAATTAGGCTTATTATCTACAAACCAAGTTGACCCAACCGTGTTAACCGAACTCGTATAAACCAATTATGTTTAGGTCAAGATAGGGCCTGATCTGTGCACCTCTCTCTAGTTTGGGCTAGGTGTTTGATCCTGCACCCACCCATACTTGACCGACTGTCCATTCACTTAGGCTTCACTTTTTAAAAAAGGTTACCCGTAATTAGCTAATAATGTTTGTGAAAAAAATATCCTTAGTATCACATTCATAAATTTAATATAACATATGTGAGTGATATTAGTGTCAAGATTATCTCCGTAATAATAACTTAATTGATAGAAACATTGCAACATACAAGAGTTAATGTTTAAATTTGGTATTCCCTCTTATTCGTCTTAAAGGGTGAAATTTTGCGTCTACTTGACAAAAAAAATGTCTAAGATGATGCAAACCTGCATAAAAGTTAAGCAATTTTTTCTATTTATCACAAAAGTTTAGGCTTTAAGAGATTAATGTTCTCACACAACTAAAGCCACTATAATGAGCTATTTTATATTTATTAGAAAAGTTTGGCTTCAAGAGATTTATGTTTTCACACAACTAAAGACACTAAAAGGAGGGATAAATGGTGGTGGAAATACAAAAAAACATGAAGTAAACAAACGCGATAAAGAACTTAAATTACAATAAGAGTCTGTTTGGATTAGCTTATTTTAGAGCTTATATAAAACAGTTTATGCAAATAAATAAGTTTTTATGTATTATTTATAAGTTTTTAAGGTTGTTTATGAAAAAACAGTTTACGAAGATACGATTTTCGCTAGTGAAAACTTATAAATTAAAATAAAAGCTTATTTATTTACATAAGTTATTTTTTATAAGCTCAAACCAAATGAGACCTAAATAAGAACTTTTATTCTAGCTTGTTATTAAAGAAACTAGGTAATAAGAGAGCTTTGCCCGTTTACATGAATCTACGTGACCCTACTCGATAGGTCAGGATCGATGGTGACTTCTAGGTACTTATTGTCTAGATCCTAAAAAAATTAAGCAAAATTTCTTAAGATGATTAAATTATAAAGACCGTATAAAAGTTTGATTTTTCTTAACAAAATAAATAAATAAGACTATATATATAAAAGTGTTGACATGTTTACATATTATTGAATTCGAAATTGTGTGTTTGTTTGGGATAACACTTGGGTGACATTGACCAATCGTAATGTCACAATACTTGTGAAAGAGAGAGAAACACAAACATTGTGACATTGTGATTAGCCAATATCATCAATGTCACCCAACTCTATGTCACTCATGCTACCTGTTTATGCAACAGAACATTAATGAAAAATGAAAATATTGAACCAAAATTCATTCAAGTTAATTCATGTAAACAAAATTCAAAACAAAGTAGATCCTAAGTCTTACTATTACTACCAATTCTTGTCATCCCTAAGGAAGGAAAACACAAAACTAAAAGTTATTTTCACTTGGAAATATACGGCAGAGAAAACTGTACTTGGAAATTAACATGGAAACCCTACTTCAAATTATTGGCTGCTTGGCTTGATCGTAAAAGTTTCCCTTCTATTCTCACGACCTGTTTCTTGACGTGAATAAGGATGAGAATAGGTCAGGCCGACTTATAGGGGCCTACGGCCTAGTCTACGACAGGCCAGAGCCAAACTAGGCTAGACTTTTTTCTTAAATAGAGAAGACCTAGGCTTTTTTTAGAAGCTTATTTACCTTAAAAGGTCAGGCCACAAATCATTCAAAATGCCTCTTAGGCCGGCCTATTTAAGTAAATATGAATAATATTATTTATTATTATATTATATTTTATACTTTGAATTAAAATAAAAATTTGTTAACTTTTTCAGTAATTTAAGCTTATTGGTATACATTAATTTTTTGCATATTTAAATGTATTATTATAAACTAGAATTGAAATATGATACAATATATAGTCAAATTCCCTAAAAACTCATCTTGATTATCAAAAGAGAGTTTAATCTAATTGATATATTAGTTCGCTAGGCTATTTAAACTTAGATCACATTGCTCATTTAAAGATGTTCATATAAAATAGGCTTTTAAATATGCCAGCAGGCCATATCAGACTTTCAGAAGGTCAGACTAAGGCCTAAAAAGTAAGTCTATGATAGGTTGCAGACCAGGCTTAAGCCTTCAAAATATTTGGCAGGCCAGGCTCAGGTTTTGCAAAGCCTAGCTCGCCTAGCCTATTCCCACCTCTAGACGTGAATATGAACAAATTAACTATATATTATATCTTATTTTAGTCGTATATTATAGATTTATAGTCTTCTATTATAGTCTTATATTATATCTTCTTTTTTTTCCTATATTAAACTCATGAAAAATATAAAATAGTCCTATATTATAGTTTGCTTTAATTTCATGCTAATTTCTCCCACTTAACGCGATGCATCTCAAGACCAATCTTTAACAACCCTTGGTCTGGCTTGGTCATGCTAATGTCTTCAGTGAGAGAAACAACTTTAAAAGACAACTACTCCACGACATTGACGTTGTACGGCTATTTGTACTATGGGAAGTTAGTTAATTATAATTAGTTAGTTGTTACCACCCCTACATTTGGACTAGCTTATTTTACTATGATAATCGATGTAGCAGTATAAATAATTGATTTGATGTACATTGATTACAACTCAAGGGAAACCATTTCTTATACTATCTCATTCTCTACTGTATAGTTCTTGATCACGAGTTTTCTCTATAATATAGTCCTACCTACATTCCAAGTTCTCAAATTCCCATCATTATCTTAAATCATGCCTACCATCCCTACAAACCTCATTGATTTTTTGGTTAACCAAGCCAATGGTGTAAAAGGTCTTGCTGATCTAAATCTCCCTAATGTTCCTCACCAATATATCCAACCTGTCAAAGCTAGATTAGACAAATGCAATATTATTCCCCAAGACTCGGAGCAATCAATACCCATCATTGATTTCACAAACTGGGAAGACATACAAGTCCAAGATTCCATTTTTAGTGCTGCAACTAAATGGGGTTTCTTCCAAATTGTGAACCATGGGATACCCATTCATGTCATTGATGATCTGAAAGCTTCTGTCCACAAGTTCTTTGAATTACCAGTTGAGGAGAAGAAATCTTTGAAAGAGAATTCACCACCTGATGTTGTGAGGTTGGCCACTAGTTTTAGCCCTCATGCTGAGTCAGTATTGGAGTGGAAGGATCACTTGCATCTTGTGTATACTTCAGAGGAGAAAATTCATGCATATTGGCCTCCTGTATGCAAGTAAGAAATATACTTATCTATGATTTGCTTTGTGTATCTCCCGAATTTGTAATTTATTTGAAGTGATATGTTTTCACGAAATTTAACTATTTAAGTTGTAAATTCAACAAACATTGATATCAGTCTTCATTGACTATCATTTTTGCAGGGATCAAGCACTCGAATATATGAAATATGCTGAAGCTTTTATTAAAAAATTGCTAAAAGTGCTTCTTAAGAAACTGAATGTGAAGGAGTTAGGCAAAGAAAGAGAACACGCCTTAATGGATACGATGTCATTAGGCTTTGTTTACTACCCAGCTTGTCCTGAACCTGAACTAGTATCAGGAGTAAGTCCTCATTCTGATATAACATCAATCACTGTCCTTCTACAGGATGATATTGGTGGACTTTATGTAAGAGACAAAGATAGTGATGGTTGGATCAATGTTCCTCCTGTTAATGGAGCATTGGTGGTCAACATTGGGGATGTGCTCCAGATAATGAGCAATGAATGTTACAAAAGTATAGAACATAGAGTGGTTGCTAATAGAAACAAGACTAGGATCTCCATGCCAATCTTTGTCAACCCAGCACCTGATGCCATCATTGGGCCTCTGTCAAAAATGTTGAAGAATGGAGGTGAACCACTATACAAACAAGTTGTGTACTCTGACTATTTCAACCATTTCTTCAGCAAAGCTCATGATGGGAAGAAAACTATTGAATTTGCAAAGATATGATTTGCATCCATCATGGATATTGATTGAAATGGACACAAGTTCCACTAAACTTGTGGACTTGCATAATTTAGTGGAACCAAATTTAAATTTCAACCGATATGAGGACCATGAAGAGAGGTGTGTGTTGATAGGACTACTTTGTGTGCTTGAATCAAGATACTTTTGTTTTGGGTTACTGTGTCTTGAATCTAAGTAATTTTTATCTATTTGCATTCTTATTGAAGCAGAAAGTGCAACTACTTGTACTTGATTATATAGAAACAATTAGTTACATCATGTAATAGCTTTAATAAAACATGTTTTGACTAACATGCTTTATTATTATTTTCTTAATAAAAAGTTGACAACAATTACTATGATGAAAGGAAATTATGCAAACCCCTTTAGGTTAATATGGTGTTACGAAGGAGTTTATGTAGCCCTGTCGAGTTTATCAACTTCATGATTTATTACACCCAACTCTATTGTTGAGGAGCTAGAGCTATCACAACATCCTGTTATACTTGGGCTGACATTTCACTAAATTATTATTACCTTTTGTTCCTTTTATGATAAGTGACTTTAGGGATCCAAACAAGTTATTTACAAAAATCAGCTATAAAATTAAACAATAATAATCAACTACTACCTTAGTCTCTAATAATCAAACTTTTTTCTATTTTATATTTTTCACAGAAGTTTAGGCTTCAAGAGAATAATGTTTTCACACAACTAAAGACACTGGAATTAGGGATAAGTAGTGGTGTAAATCCAAAAAAAACGAAGTAAACAAACGTCAATTATGTTCTAAGTGGCAAAGAACTAACATTTCCATAAATAAAGAATTTGTATTCGAGTTTTGTGACTAAAGAAACTGGGTACTAAGATAGTTTTACTTCTTCATATGAATCTACATGACCCAACTTTGATAGGTCAGTATCCATGGTGACTTTGGACACTAACCGTCTAGATCCTAAACATCGAAGCAAAATTTCCCATGATTAAATTATAAAGACTGTATAAAAGTGTTGACGTGCTTGCATATTACTGAGATCGGAATACTGTGCGTACCCTGTTTGTGCTGCGGCATATTAATGAAAAATGAAAATATTGAACCAAAATTCATCGAAGTTAATCCATGTAAACAAAATTCAAAACAAAGTAGACCCTAAATCTTACTATTACTACCAATTCTCGTCATTCCTAAGGAAGGAAAACATAAAACTAAAAGTTCTTTTCATGTGGAAATATACTGTAGAGAAAACTGTAAGGTTGTCGTTCCTGGAGGCTTCTTCACTTAGTTCACAGCAACCTCAGCTGAAAGGAAATTTGAATGAAGTACATCCTGACCAGAAACTTTAGCTTTAGAGTTCTTCAGCACTTGGAAAGCTTCTTCCACCTTGGCAGAAAGAGACTCTGGTGATTCAATGAGAACCAGCAATTCAGCATTGTCCATCTCCAAAAGCATCCCAGTAATCTTTGCTGCTAGGTTAGGCTGCTCAAGATAGCATAATAAATATACTTTTAAGAATTCAAAAGCCCAATTTTATATACCCAAAAAAAGAGAATAGTGCAAAGTTATACCTTGATTTTCTGGACAAGCATGTATAGATGCTCGCCAAGTATCTCCTTCTGCTGCTCTGGAGTAGCATTAGCAAGCATGCTATGCAGCACTTCTGGTCCCAGAGATCCTCCAGTAGATGATAAACCAGATCCTTTTTCCATCTCACGGTGGCGCCCACTAGGTACATACTTAGCTTGCCCAGTTCTCTGCAAATGATGCAAACTTGAGAAAACAGAACAGAAATATGTATGAAATAAATGTATAGAAAGGGATTAAAGCACAAGTTTCAAAATAAAATACAAACATCTTCACTATTTTATATCAAAGACTAAACAAAATTTGCTAGTCCTAAGTTCAAGCACAGTTTCAAATTATTTTTAAGGCATGTGTTGTTCAGAAAAACAAGTAGCACTGGCATCTCTGTGACACCTGATAGTTGTGTAGAGAATGTGCAATGCATAAGCATTTACATGCTCTATAAGTGAAAAGGGGGGCTCGAGAAAGAAAGAAAGAAAGAAAAAACCTGCTGAGTACTTGACTCTCTTGAAGAGATCGCTGACTGAGAAGCCTGCTGGGCTTGTGGCATATATGTACCAGAGTGAGTATTTCCCTGTGATACTGCATGGCCATTCATCCTGCCCCTATTTTGCCTATGCTGCCTAGTATTATTGTTAGAAACCTGTGAATAAAAGGAATTAATACCAATGACTCGTTAAACTCCTATTGAAACAGTAGCAGTTTCTCCAAATAAAATGAATGTCGCTATTAAGTTCTTTCGTCGTAAGTGTTTTTTCTCTTTTTCCTGAAGTTACTTTTTTGAAATTTCTCAAAATCCTTATAAAAATTCGTGGAAGAGTGAATGAAAGACTTATTGGGTTCCTAACAAAATTGTTACTTACAACAGGCGTAGGTGACTGTTGGAATGATCTGGCAGGAGGTGCAGAGCCATTAGCCCTCCATCCAGGCCTCAATGCCATAGGCTGATACACGAGCCCAGCACGAGGAGGCGCGTGTGAAACAACACCAGTAGCTGTGTAGTAGAAAGGAGGATATCCACCAGGGACAATGGCAGTTGAAGGCCCCGCGAGTCCTGCAATTTGCTGGGCATATTGGAGCTGCAACTGTGCCTGTCTGTCCTCTTTTCGCTGAGCAAGAGCAACATATAGTGGTTTACCATGGAACATGAATCCTGCAGATAAAATGGTGTTAAATGTAAATATCATTTGCATAAAAGTATTATAAATCTTGAAGAGGAAGATATGCAGATTTGCAAGATCTTCGGTTCCAAAAGAGTATACAAAAAGTAATATAAGATTAATATTTTATCGAGTATCCTTTATTTGCATTAACATGCAATGCAAGGTTGATTGTATCTCATATCATAAACCTGGAAAAAGCTCCTCTAAAATGATCTTGTTAAAAGATGCAGATAAATATATATTCACCCTTCAATATAAGCGAGTTAAGATCACAATGTGATTTAGATTGAATCAAGAGTTTATGCATACTTGTGAAATGTACAAATTCTTTTTAGGAGTCTTACCCCATAAACCAAATTGATAGTCGTGACATTCTCTTGGATTCATTTAAAGAATAATTCAATTTTCAAAATCAACCCAAGAACACATTTAAGTCTATACAAAAGAACCTTCAACAATAACCACCGCCAAAAAACATACACACACATTCATGCACACGTATAGAAAAATGAAACAAAGAATCACAAATAAAACCCTTGAAAAGGACTAGGCTGGAACTCATGCAATTATGGAATGGAACCCTAGTAATGGTAAAGGATAAGACGGAGAGTTATACTAATCTTTCGTGGTAATTATAAAATCCAATAAAATAAAATGAATAGATAGAAAGAACTATAAGGGTGGACACTTGTTAATATTCACTTGATTGATAGATTCATGATGAACAATCTCACAAATTGTTACCCAATAAAAATATATCATGCAATTCTTACATTCTTTTATTGGAACTAACATCATCCATTTTTTTTTCCTATTTCATATCCCCACCAGACAACTTAACTACTCTGAAGCATGTATCGGGTAGAAACACGTCGCATCAACAACTTAACTCACTTACCATGAAAAGAGTTCACAGCTTTATTAGCCTCCTCAGGAGTGGAGAAGCACACAAAACCAAATCCTTTGCTTATCCCTTTGTCATCTCGCATAATCTTTGCAGAAGTTATAGTGCCACATACACTAAAGTGATCTCTCAGTCCTTCATCACTAACATTGTCATCAATATTCTTCACATAAATGTTTGACCCCTGGAAGTTAAAGGATGACCCCATAAGACAACTGCAGAGAAATTGGCTGGTTAAATATTGGAGAGTGGTAAATAAATTACCTTATATTTCAAGACTTGTTCCTTTCGTTTCTCTTCGAATTGCTGGTGCAAGATCTGCTCACGCTCAGCCTTCTTCTGTGCCCTGGCTACATACAGAATCTTTGAACCTGTTGATATAAATCAAAACCAGATAATATACAGGATCAACATCAACAAATTTCAACTCTGCCAGCCAAAAACCTACACAATAATAGAATAAATAACTACCTAGTTGCAATCCATTCATTGTTTCCATTGCTCTTTTAGCATCTTCTGGGCTATTGAAGTTCACGAAGCCAAAACCCTTTGACATACCATTGCTGTCCTTTGCAATAGCCAAACTAATGATTTTCCCAAAAGACGAAAACTTTTCATACAGAAATGTTTCTGTAATATCTAAGTCCAAATTCTTCATGTACAAGTTTGTATATCTAGTATCCGGGCCAGATGATACGCGGTCACTTTTCTTGACAAACTTTCCAACATATCTGGGACAAGAATTAAAATCAATCTCATGAAATAATAGAATTCAGCTAATCTACATAAATTAAAGCAAAAACATATACGGACCACAAAAAAGTCACCAAAAACAATGCATAATTTGACTTACATTTGCTTATCACCAACAAGATATCCATTCAACTTGTCAATAGCAGCATTTGCAGATTCCTCTGTTTCAAATTGAACAAAGCCATATCCTTTACTCTTCCCATCCTCAGACATTACAACTTTACTTGACAAAATATTCCCAAACTTGTTGAAAATATCCTCTAATCCAGAATTATCTATTGATTCAGCTAAATTCTGTGAAAACAGCAAAAAGAATCCCATTTCAGAAACAATAACCTAAACCAAACACTAGTAATATAAAATTAACAAAGCATAGAGATACCTTAACAAACACGTTCCCTATACAACTTTTCCTTGCATCAGGATCACGTCGCGACCACATCACCCTAATAGCTTTTCCATTCAATGTAGAATGATTCTTGACCTCAATAGCACGAATTGCTTCATAATCAAAGAAATTAAAATTAAAATTAACACAGTCAGATCTTGATGATCATAACAGAAAATGATAAAATCGAATCCAAAATTTTCATGATCTGATGATTCAAAGAAAATAAAGAATAGAAAAGGAAAGAGGAAGAATGGAAGAAAGTGATGTTACCGTCGTGAGGGGAGAGGAAGTTGACGTAGCCATAACAGAGAGATTTACCAGAGGAAGAGTCTCTGCAAATGCGAACAGAAGAAAGAGTTTTGAAATCGGAGAAAGCATCGTGAAGATGAGAGTCGGAGAGGTCGGGATGGAGATCGCCGACGTAAAGAGAAGCAGGAGTGGCGGAGGGAGGAACCGCCATTGATTGATGGAGAAAGAGAGAAAGAGAGTGAAAGTTTCTAAAGAAAGAAAGAAAGAATGTGTGTGAATATGAATGAGAGGATGGTGGTGATGTGTGTGAGTGAGTGAGTGTAGGAGAGACTCGGCATGCATGGCCGTTCAGGTAGTACTACTATCCAAATTACATTTATTCTCACGCGCTATCTACTTACGTGCTTTTCACTTATGTTTTTTTTTCATGTGAAATACATTTCGTATGGAAAATGCTTTTTCTTCAATTTTTATTGAGATTAATTCATTGAGATTTATGGAACTCAAATGGGCGGTAAACTCTTTCTAAGAGTTTTAACACCGCTGCATGTCTAATAATGAATTTGAACCCAAAAGTTTAATTAAATTAAAAGAGACTCACGTCATCTCATTTAAGCATTCTTGAGTTATAATAATGTAATTTAAATAGCACCTTATAACTTTTTTCAAAGATCTTGTCAAAAAAATTCAAAGATATTTCTTGGTGTCACTGGAAAACAAGTTTTTGTCCGAAGTTGATCTTATTCAATTGGCATGTAATTAATATTGGTACGCAATTATTCAAATTGTAGTTTTATCTTATTAACAATAACAATGTAAACACATTGACAAATAGGGCAATTGAAGCATTTGGTGCAAACGAAATGGGCAACTTTTTTATGGTAATGTATTCTAGCATGCTTTTGCAACCCTACTCTACTCACTATTGGGGCGCAATATTACCCATCTAAGGTACTATAGTTATTTTTACATTCACATTTAAGGCAGTATAGTTATTAATGATGAAGATAACGTTGCCAATTTAAGGCACTATATTCCAAATGTTGTCCAAATTTAGACACAAAGTTGGTGAATGGTTAAAAGGATGAGATTGAGATAGTAGCGCGTGGGTATATGAAATTAGTGACCAAAATAAATGAAAAAATGACGGAGGGAGGAAAAAACGGGAATAAGAGCGTTGCGGAATGGAAAGGAGACTGTTTCAAACAAA
>Ga0315915_1000641_pt1 | contig 37818 bp, 18 predicted proteins | sample MpolbnodulesMG_FD_207738 | JGI IMG/M metagenome (GOLD analysis project Ga0315915, IMG submission 207738) | Medicago polymorpha root nodule microbial communities from Los Angeles, California, United States - branched nodules | ecosystem: Host-associated > Plants > Roots > Nodule | place: USA...
TTTTTTTAGGCATCTATACTTGTACTATTAATTAAAATCAAAATTTTATAAAAATAATTATACGCATTACACAACACTAAAAAATTATATGCATTAGCGTAACAAGAAAACAGACATACAAACATAAAGTATTACTCTAATCGCTAATGTGTATGTGTGTGTATTTGTGAGGTTGAAGAAAGGGAATAAAAATATTTGGTGTCATTCAATAACAACATGAATAAAAATATTTGCGAAGTTGTGATAATCGAAGGATATTGAAATTAAATATATAAGTAATAAAAAGATAATAAAAATTCTTCAAAAATAAATAATAAAATTAAATAGACCCTCCTTCAAAAACAAATTATATGGACCGGTTCAAAAAAATAAAATTAAATTAAATGGAAGAAAAAAGAAAATTGAAATATAATATTAAAAAATAAAAGAAAAAATATTAAAAAAGAAAAGAAAAGATTGCAAGCGTGAATTGAAGAGAGGTGTTTATGAAATAAATTGCGGAGAAGTAGTTTTTTGAAGTAGCATTCAACAACTTTTGGTTCAAGCTAATTCTATTCAATTTTATGCATTCTAGAAAAAGTACTTTTTTTTCGAACTCTATTCAATTTTATGTATTCTAGAAAAAATACTTTTTTTCGAAGGTACTTTATTGATATTGTGTTTGGCCTAGATTCTCCTTAAAAATGTAGAGAAGCTGAAAAAAAAAGCTGGGTCAAATGGTTCCTTTATTGCTTTATTTTATTTTAAATTAGTGTATTTATTTAACGATGTTCGGGTTAGACATATAACTAAGGACGGCCAAAATTCTGTATGCAACATTTTTTTTTTGTTAATGACGAGGATATTTTTATTTCATGACGACAAATTTTTATTTAAATAATACGACAATCGTATAATATTATTAATTTAATAACGGGTATAAATTTATGCGAGTCCGGAAACTTAAAAACGTTTATCTTATTTTATACGTGTTAAAAATCTAGTTTGTCAATTTTTCTTCTTTTTTTTTACTAAATCTTGTTAGTATCATTTGCATGTGCATCTATAAATTTACGAGTATTTAAAATATGATTTTTTTTTTTATTCATGTGTAGCTATTATGATATTTGTCCTGTACCGGCTCGTTGTATATTCTATTTGTAGATACGTTTTGGTCGTCCTTGATTATATGTCTAAACTGAATAACGTTAAATAAATACACTAGTTTAAAATAAATGAAAGCAATTGAGTATTGAAGGTGTATAGTAAGCATTTTGATCCAACCCTTATCCATTGGTTCATATTCATTTTAAAAACAAAAAATCTATATCTCCTACGGTAGGAGACTTATTCAAGTCTCCCACCATAAACGTGGCCGTTAAACTATATGGAAATGTTATTTTGCCAATTATTTTTTTATTCCTTACATTATTCTTCTGAATAAGTTGAATTTAAGATTAATCTAGACTTTTGATCGAAGGAAGAAAATTGTGATTTGGCCTTGTTTATTAAACAATAATGCAATAGCGACAAAACTAACTGAACACACCAAAGAGGGGTTTTTTCCCTGACAAATGGAAAACACCTGTTCTAATCATATGCAAACAGGTAAAGGGCTTTGGCAACACAAATAAGTTAGCTTTTAGCTTTTTAGATTAGCTTATAAGCTTGCTTGATAAAATTAGCTTTTCTCATGAGCTTATAGTTTTTTGTGAGAAGCTATTTCAAGTAGCTTTTGAGTTTATAGATTTTCATATTTTCTTCTATTTTTAACCTTTAATATTATTTTTTATAAAATTAACTGCCCACGTTCTTTTGTTGTTGTTGAAGGATCTGCCAACGTTTTTGCTTTCTTAGTTACTCTATTTTTGAAGGATAGTTACTCTATTATTTGATTTTTCAATTCTTTCTTTTTACGTTGATATTTTTTAAAAATTCTAGTTCTTTGAAATATTGTTCCAAAATGGAGACTTTCTACTAAATTTATATATATTCATATTTATCATTTTTTTTCTTTTAACTTATTTGCTGATTCAAATAAAAAGAAATAATTTTTCATAAAAAAAAAGATATGAAGATGCAGTCAGATAAAATTTGTTAAAAAAGAACATCAATTAAATTCTTTATCACATTAATCATTTTAAAGTTAAAAAATGCTTTGAAATAAATTAAAATATTTAAGATAAAAATATCAGTTAAAAATATTTAGAAAAAATTAAACATACATGTCTCATTTTAAAAGCTATTTTTACCAAACATTTTAATTTCAAAAATCTAACTTTTCAGCTATCAATCATCAACTATTCAGCTAGGTTATAACTTATTTTTACTAAACAGAGCCAAAGTATCGATTTTAAGAAAGATATATGCCAAATTGCAATCTATGAAGCACAAACACTCCTTAGATTAGACGTGTCTCGGTGTCAGACACGTCTGACATCGACACATATAATTACACTGAATTATGTGATTTTCTCGAATTATTGGCGGTGTCAGTGTCCGTGTTTGTATCCGTGTTTCATAGATTGCAATTAACACCCTGTCAAGACATTACAAGGACAAAATTTTCAACAAGTTCCACAATTACCTCAACAATACTAGGTGATTTGGCACTGGTAAATCACTATACGCAGACTAGTTTGTTCAAAAAGACTCTAACAGGGAAGTGCTACAATAATTTTAATGAAGGCAAAATTACACTAGTAGTCCTTTATCTTATTTATTTGTAATACTTAGGTCTTTTATCCTTTTTTTTTCCACTTAGGTTCTTTATGTTCGCCTTAGCTAAACTATGAGCTGCCTCATTTGCTTGCCTCTGAACAAACTCAACACAAGTGTTTTCATAAAATTGACTAAAGAGAGCTTTACAATTAGAAATTATATTCACATACTCTGCAACATCACTATGAGTGGAATAGACATCTTCAACCACTCTCTTCGCATCCATCTCAAAATCAACTGTTCCCAATTGTAACAAGTGAACCCAATCCATGGCAAACAAAAGACCCAATGCTTCTCCAACATGGACATCACAAGTGGGACTGAAACAATTTGTTCTAGCCAAAACAAAATGACGTTTTCATCTCTAATACACATTCATATACCAACCAGATTCACCGTCTTAGAAAAAGCTGCATCAATGTTACACTTAAAACTGGTTGTTCTCTTCTGAGAGAATTTTCGTGCACAGACCTCGCTGTCTTCCTATCTTCTAGCAGTGTTTTGACTCGATCAAAAACAAAACCTTGCGCGTCTGTCACTTCTTTCCATATCTTATTGTTTTGTTGCTTCCAAATGCTCCATATAATACAACCAAAAAGTGATGCATGTGGCAGCACCTGCAGAATTTTGAAAATAATATGTTGTCATGGTGTCCATCTAGATTATGATTAACAGAGTAAAAAGCACTCCACATGCTCCAAATGTTTCTGCTACCAGTACAATTGAACTGCATATGCACGCTGTCCTATTCCTCAATGTTACATAATGCACAAATAGTAGTGCAATTAACTCCCTTGTCCCGCAACCTTTTACGCGTTGGAAGACAATTCCTACAAATACGCTATAACAATTTTTTTACTCTAGGTGGAACCTTGAGTTTCCAAATCAAATCCCACACGCCTTCTACTTTGAAGTGAGAGGTATATAGTAATTCATTCATGCATAAACGATAAGCACTGCGAACTGACGATAACACAAATTATTCTCTAAAAGTTTTATTTTCACATAAAAATAAAAATTACTATCTTTTTTTTTACCAAATATATTATACAATATATACTTTAAAAAATAAAATAAAATAAAGAATCATTTGGTAAAAAAAAATAAAAAAAATCGTACTTTTTATTTTGGTACCAAAATCTATTGAAAGATTGTTGTCTGAGTTGAATATTCTCAACGGAGAAATGGGTTAAAAGCACACCCACTTCTAGATATAAAAGGGAAAAGAAAGAACTGAAAAAGAGTCGTCATAATATAACATCAACTCGAGAGGAAGAAACCGCTGTGTGATGTGGTTCCGATCACATGGCTTCTTCTTCTCCTCCTCCGTCACAATCCTCTTCTTCTGCAACTCCTCCTTCCTATCAATTCATCACTCATCTTCCCATTGCTCCTTCTTCTCCCAGTGCGTTTTCTCTATTCGATTCGCCATTTCCGATTTATTTAGGGATTTGTATTTTTTGTAACTGTTTTTATGATTAAAAATTTTGCAACTGTTTTGTAATTTGATGATGAATTAGGTGAGAAGGTTGAAGAAGAGGAACCACGAGTTCCGATTCATGTTGTGACGAAAGCGTCGCAACTACCCGTGGATTTTCTCGAACCTTCGCCGCACTCGAAGATCGTTATTGGTTTTGATTGTGAAGCTGTTGACTTGTGTCGCGATGGAGCTCTTTGCATAATCCAGGTTACTGAATTTAACTTCTTTTTATTTTTATTTTTATTTTTCATATGTTTTTCGTATTCTAATTTCTAACTCATATATGAAGTGTTTGAAACTGTGTTCTCATTATTCTGAAATTTCTGTGATCCTGATATGATTTGAAATCACGATTAAAATTTGCACGGTTTAAGCATAGACACTCACTGAATTGATATATATATAGCTATGAAACACGGACACATGCACTGACACATCGGAGACCGGTGGTAATTTAAGAAAATGACGTAATTGAATGTAATTACATGTGTCAATATCTTGTCAATGTCGGACACTGACACGCATTCGATCAGAAGGTCGGTACTTTAGTGGTATATAGTAGTCTATAATATGGAGTACTTTTAATGACGTGTCCGTAAGTCATAATTTGTATTCAGGTTATTGATTTCAATAAACTCTTAAATTTTACATAATAGCTTGTGAATAGACTCTTAGGCCCTGTTTGGATAAATAACATAATTTATAGCTTATATAGCATAAGCTTTTTTATAACAAAAGATTAAATAAAGTTAAAATATTTTTGTATAAGTTATAAGCTGTTTTCATAAGCTATATTGAATAACTTATGAAAATAAGCTGAAAACAGCTTATAAACATGTCATAAACTATTTTCATAAGTTGTCTCAAACATTCCCACAAGTGTTTATGCTGATGGATAAGATTAAATGCGCCAGTCCTGGTCTCTCTAAAATAGTTTATTGATTAGGCGGTTTAATTAAACTGTTTATCTAAATGTGTCCATATATAAACTAAGAGCAACAGATATGTACTAGCAACCGATTACTACTCTGTTGTGTTATTTTTCAATGGATAATGGTTTTATGCTATGTTTTGTATCTTTGCTCTTGGTATATGATTAAATTTTATGTTTCTGCAGCTTGCTTTTCCTGATGCTATATACCTGGTTGATGCAATTGAAGGGGGGAGTGTGCTTATCGAAGCCTGTAAGCCTGCACTTGAGTCTGATTATGTCACAAAAGTGATTCATGATTGCAAACGCGACAGTGAGGTTTCTGATTTATTTGATTTTTTTCCCGCCGCTTTTAGTATTTGTTGAAGACTTTAAGTATCATTTCATGGAAATCATAAGAAAAAGAAATATTACATGGAAATAAAACTAAGTTTGAGACTTAACTTGTCATCTCAGCAACTCCCAATTTCATCAGATGACTTGAGCCCTTACAAACATATTGTTGTTTTATAGGCATTGTACTTTCAGTTCGGCATCAAGTTAAACAACGTGGTGGATACCCAGGTGAGCTATCTTATTAACAGACATTCTTTCCACTGTGTTCACTGCTCTTCGGAATCGACCATCTTTATAGGTCTTGTTATGTTGGCAGAATAAAATACTTCCACACCCATGATGGCACATATTTCATGGAATGAGATATCATATTGCATATCTGATGATGGAAGTTGTTATATTCTATGGTGTTATGATTATGCTGCCTATATATGTTTTCTTATCATTTGTGATTCACTTGAATACACTTATGATAAATCTAAAATCAATTACTTATCTCTGCTTTGTTTCGGATTCTTTGAACAATGATATGATTGTTATTATGGCAATATTTATGAGGTTTAGGTTATTTCCCATTAAGTTTAATGTCTACCTTTAGTTACTGACAAATGTTGTTGCATATTCCTCATTTAGTTTTCATGATTCAAGGGCACCCCTTATCTGTAAAGTGTGTTTACTTCCATAGTAATGAAGCATGGAATGTGATATTTTCAGGAGATGCTCTAATTCTAGTTTAGAAGTGAAAATTGGGGAATATACCATAACACAAGTCACATAGTTTAAGTTTCATTGTAAAGCTTCATTAATGGAAAAGTAGAGGTGTTATAAACTATAGGATCCAAGCGCGGTAAATAAAATGTAGTGCTTCTTAAGACTGGCGGTGTTTTAAGGAAAAATGTTACTGCGCACCAATAAGACTGGTGGTGTTTTACGAGACTAAATGTTATTATAGATGAGTAGACCAACAAAACAAGATAGAATTTAAATGAATGTACTATAGTGAGAGTCAGCATAGTGCCTAACTGCCTATTGTGGAAAAAGATGGTAGAATCTCAACTTAGCTGATTTGGGCATGTGTGGAGAGGACCTATAGAAGCCTCGGTGAGGATAGTAAATTAGATGGAGAATAATATAATTAATAGTTAGAAGTGGGGGACTACGGGCAAATAAACGAAAATTAAAGGTCAAATTACAAGGATTTTTATTTAAATGGATTCTCATCAAACATGATTTATGAGAGGAGTAGGAGTAGGAGTAGGAGTAGGAGTGCTAGCAACACTCTCCCTAACACCCACTCTCTTATTGGGTGAAATCAATGTGGGTCCTACACTTTGGAAATGGGACCCCCACATAAAGTGGTGGGACCTACATTGATTTCACCCAATAAAAGAGTGATTGTTAGAGAGTGTTGAAAAGAGAGTGTTGCTAGCACTACTCTAGGATATTATGATATCCATGCAGTCAACCCAATCTAGTGGGAAACAACTTTATTGTTGTTGAATGTACTAACAATATTATTGCTTAGTCGACTCTCAACTGTATTTTTTCATCTCTACAGTTTAGCTAGTAATTTACTCTTATATTGATAGTAATTAACTAATTATCTCCTTTATTGTATTTGTACTATAACTAAGAGCTAACGTCGATTGTTGAGTTAGACAACCTTGATCCAGAGAACCATAGTAGTGGCGACCACTGTCTGCTGGATTTACACCTACCCATACTGGGTCCACCGCCAGTGTTCTCTAAATACACCTATACTGTATCCACTAAGAACCACACTGGCTTTGATTTCTAGCTTTGGGTCTCTTTCCATTCCAGCAGCACTACGGACCATCTAATTGGCTATGCTTTGCACCAGCTGACAAGTTACACTAGGCTACTGGCTGATTTGGCTCCACTTCCCCCGTTTGTTTTGTTATTTTCTAGGCACGGTCTGTTTTCTAATCAATTAGAGCCCAATTCAATTCCAAGAACTGTTGCAGGCTATCCTTGCTAAACTGCAAATATTTCTTTTGATTAACTTTAAGGAGTTTGTTCCTTGCTTTGTATGATTGCTTGCTGTTAAATTTTTGTTAGAGATCTTTCCTTCTTGCTGTTCTGTGTGTGATTCTGACCATCTTGCTGAGTCATCATTCCAGTAGTACTGATTTTTCCTATTTTGGTCTAAAGCATCAATTCATGGGTATTTTGGATGCCTCATTTTGTTGTGTTGTCTTTCCAGCATTCCACATTATATTTCCAAATTATTTTCTAGTGGGCTCATTTGAAACATGTTGATAGCCTAATATAAGCTTCAATTTCAGCAAGCAGGTCTGAGGAGAATTGTTATAATATAAGCATTTTTTGAATGTTTAGCAACCAGTCAACCTTAGTTATTTAATTGTTGAAAATTGTCTTGTGATTACCTCTTTGATCGGTGGTGATTGTCGTCATTGTTGTTGTTATTATTACTATTATTATTTTCATCTCCTCAATTATCCATACTATGAGGGACAAGCGAGCAGGTCTGTATGACAGATTAGTCTCAAACACTCTTGTTTCTGCAACTTTATTGTATCAATAAACTTATACAACTGGGAAAAAATTCATTTATCCTCTTAGCCTATTTACGATAAAAACATCAGTTAGCTACTTAAATAGGCTTCTATAATCTTAGGAAAGTTTCAGGGGAGTTTGCTTAATCCTCTCCCCCTAGTGATCCATTTGAAAATAGGAAATCACAAGGCAGGAGAGTTGAAAATTGTATAACAATTAATTTCCCTAATCAATATCATGTTTTGTCCTTTATTTTTCTTCATTGGTATTACCGATGATCCTTATGTTTTATTGATATCATAATTCTTGTTTTGGCTTAGATTGCTTACTCACTTCTAGAAGAGCAAGAAGGACAAAGGCGGTTGCCAGATGACTATATTTCACTTGTTGGTCTCCTAGCAGATCCACGTTATTGTGGTATTAATTGCGTCGTGGTATCCATTAAATATTTTTGTTGGTCATGGTTTCTTAATATTTTTTACCATAATATTCTAGATGTAGGTGATTAATAATTCTTGATAAGTTCTTTCGAGTCGATTGGTTCCTCCCTTTATACTCATTATTCACTGTGGGTTTGCATGCAGGCTTATCAAATGTTGACAAGGAAGAAGTCCGTGTCCTTCTTCGACAGGTTGGTTTTTAGAATGATATTTGTTGCTAAGAGGATTTATTTTTCACTTTCCTTCTGAAAAAGTTAAAATTATTGGGTTTTTATGATTGATTCCATCATGCATGTTAAAGATCTGATTGTGATACCAAACCGGTAACTATAGAAAGTTTTTGAATAAAAGAAACAGTGAATTTTATTTATCCACTTGTTGGCATTGATTTGTGAAAGAGTTCCATTGGATATGAAAGAATAAATATGAAATACTTATGTAATCTACACTAAACTCTATTATCTAGTGATATTATGTCTAAATGTTTTGCCAGGACCCCAATTTTTGGACTTACAGACCTTTATCTGAACAAATGATCCACTCTGCTGCTGATGATGTCCGTTTCCTTCTCTACATTTATCATCAAATGATGGCAAAGTTAACTGAACGGTCCTTATGGCTTCTTGCTGTTCGTGGTGCATTGTACTGCCGGTGTTTCTGTGTGAACAATAATAATTATGCTGATTGGCCGTCTCTACCTCCAATTCCAGGTCATCAAAATCTGGACGACAATATTATGTACAAATTATATTTTCTTGTTTTTATATTATGAGACTGCTTGGGCACGTTATTTTGCCAGTATGATATGCTGTCTGTCCCTTAAATCTTCCTATACTATGCGCCAATGGAGTTTAATTTGAAATTGAAATAATATAATGTATGATGTCATTCATAATAGTGTGATGACACAACTTTCCTGTTGAAAATTACCTCAAAGCATGAATATATGCAGCTCCTATGTAAACATTAGGGACAAATTTGACAGGAACCATGAACTCTTACTTCATTATGAGGCCCGGGGGTTCTTTCCATTTTTTATATTGTTACTCCTCTTCGAGGTTCATGGAAAATGAGTTATAGTTCATGAAACTTTGGTCCACTTTGTTCATTTGATTTCATTACAACTGAAAAGAAATATTTCACTTTTATTTTTTAGCATTTTATATTAACCTACTATTTTGATACATATTAGGAATGCTTGTTTTGATTGGTTCATTATATTCACTGTTTTAAAGAATGTCTGCTTCTTTCTTGTAGATGAGCTGAAAGTTGATGGAAATGGTCCTGAGGAAGAAATTCTTTCAGTTCTTGATGTTCCCCCAGGAAAGATGGGATGCATTATTGGGAAAAAAGGGGCTTCGATTATGTCAATTAAGGAGTCTTGCAAGTAATAATTTCTTTCTCCCCTTTCAATTCCCCAGGTTTAATAAATACTCACTTTATTTTGGAAATGGATTGCACCCAATCAACCTTTTCCTGCAGTTGTAACTTTGGTCATGCATTGAAGATCGGATGATTATGATTTTAAGTTGTATTTTAGAATTTAAAACCCAAACCTTCCGATCTCCATCTAGGATCAATGTATTCGGACTGCAGCTACTGCAGCATTTTGTGACTGCATTCAATCTGGATCCCTTTGTTTTGGTATAATTTGTTTTTCTGCTTTCCATGTCTTCTTTTTTAAAAAATTTAAATGCATTATTTGTGCAGTGCGGAAATTCTCATTGGAGGTCCAAGGGGTCCAGCTAACAAGGTATCAGCATACTGTACCATGTGATCATAAGCTCCAGCTTCTCAGCTGATTTAGTTTATTTTTTAATTTGTCTGTTGGTGGCTTGGTATTGATTTGTTAATATATGTATATGTATAATACTTCTTTTTTCTCTTTGGTATAGTCTATATATCAGTAGTCTAAAAATAGTATATTTAACCATGTGCCTGTATTAAGCGTTCGCGTTTTTACACGTAGGTTTTCATCATCGGACCGGTGAAGCAGGTGAAGAAAGCTGAAGCCATGTTAAGGGGTAGACTATTGTATATCTGATAGCAAAAACTCTTCTCTTTCAATCAAATTTCTGCAATAAATCAAATTTCTGGGACTTCTGCCAATGATGAGTAAGGGGATAGGAATTGTTTATACATGAGTCCTTTTTCCCCTCTTACATCTGCTGGACACAAAATGAAAAACCAAATAAAAAATCAAAATTTGTCTTATCAAAACTGAATAAACTGTTTTATTTCTCTCGTTTGGGCAGGTCCAATATTTGAACTGGAAGATGTGGTGCCAACTTTCTGTCATTGCTATTTTGTGCCATTTGTCGTACATGTAAAATAGACTGTTTTCAGGCATACATATTAATAGACTTCTTCAAATAGAGAATATACTGTTCGTTAGCTTTTAACTACTAGTAATTTGAACTTGAAAATAAAACAAATATATTTTTGGCATATATATTCTATTTATATTTAATGATTTTGAAGTGAGTTTAAATTTCAAATTAATACTAGTACCCAATAAAACTGTTGGATATCAAAGAACTTTCTTAGTTTTTTTTTTTAAGGGAACTTTCTTAGATTTTTATAAACCAATACTCGTCATTAATATGTTATGTTAGTAGCTAGGGTATGTCTGAAGAAAAAAATAGTTATATTTGGGTCCGTTTAGCTGAGACTAATTTTGTGATCTTTTGAAATGAAAAGTAGTTGAATTTTATTTGTTACAACAATTTTGTTGTGTTCTTGTTTCTTTCTGCAAATCACTTTAAAATTAATTTCACCTGGCTTGTTTGGGAATTGGCAAATAACACTGGCTAACATTGCATCTCTGTAATTATTGGAGGTCTTCCTGATACATCTCTTACTTTAGAGATTCCTAGCTTTGTTAATATATATGTTTCATTTTTTATTGTTAAAAAAAAAAAAAATCACCTGGAGTATCAATTTGAGAGTAGGAATCAATTGTTGGTTTGGTATTTTTCGTAGGCAATTTTTATTATTATTACTGGCGTAACAAATACTAACGTGTTTGTCTTTCTGTTTTTTCATCGATGAATAATTGAAGTTGTATAATTTCATCCAAATCCAATTATATAAAAAAAATCAAGTTATTCAATTTCAATCGGTAAGGGAGATATAAAATTGTAAAGAAAATTGAAGGATAAAATTAAAAGAGAAAATCTTACTCCCAATCTTAGTATTTTTTAAATAAAAGTAGAGATAGGATCCGTTGACCCCTCCGTTGACATCAAATCATGTCCCTTAATTTGATTTGATCCGAAGGCTCTTAATAATTCACTGAATCCCATACAACATCCCGTCTACACTAGATAACATGGTTTTTTTTTTTTTTGACTATTTATGTTATATCTCTTGCGTTGATGAATGATAAACGTTGATGATGATATTTTAGTTCTCAATCCAGGTTGATGACATTCTTGAGAAAGAGTAGTGATATTTGAACTAATTCTTTTTGTACAACTTTTGGGACAACCTTTTGTTCTCTCTTCTCATTGGTCAAAAATAAAAGAGAGAGAAAAAGGAAGAGAGAGAATAAGAAGATAATGTGAGTATGAGGGAGAAAGTTGTACAAAAGTTGTATAAAAATGGTTGTTTTTCCTTGAGAAAACAATTGTAGGATTGATGTTTTGAGTGTCAATTTCCATTCCTTCCAGAGCTTTGTTTATTGGATTGAAAACGATTTATATCGTAAATATAATATGTTTAGAGAGAAAGCAAACAATAATTTTCGAATTAGGGTAGATGGATTCGGAGGAAAATTGTTGATTTGTAATTGCAAAAGACATTAGGTTAAACATTTTTTAACTTTAATCTATTTTTCAATTCATATCCACAACTAATTGAATAGTGGGTTTTAATTTCAATATGAGCAAAGTATGATATTAAAAGAAATTTGATTATTAATTACAAAAATCCAGCCCGATTTTTATTGCTGTAGGTTTCTTCTTAGTGGTGACACGTCCATGTTTCTTTACCGACGCAATAGATCCTAGATTACCGATTAGTCTAATTTTTCAATAAAAATGTTTTTTATTGGTTCTTTGTTCCTCAACTTAGAAAACCCTCCCACTTCTCTCATTCTCTGTCCAAAGGCGAATGAAGCAAAACACGGAGGGTGAAGAACAAGAGAGTGGTAATGGATTTCTAGAAAAGTTGTAAACATGAACATGTTCCATCAAATTTCGCAATGGGCAAAAGGAAACACATGGAGCTCCGACAACACCCTGAAATTCACGTTGAAGAAAGCCTCAATGACAACATTTATTGTGACGAATTTAGCGACGGGCGTCTTCTTTTTTGGGAATTAGATTTTCATTGCAGAGGTGTCATAATGGGGTGCTAGAGGTGGTAGCAACCATGGACCGAAGAGCGAAGACACAGCGAACATACCATTGCATGCCGCAGTGATGCAGCGGTAGTTATTGTTAAAAAATTCACGGTCTACTGTCTTCGCTATGGTCCACAACTACTCCTAGTCTAGCAAGGAGCTTGCGATGGGACAATAGAGGGCAGACACAAATGATGACTCAAAGCACCTCTCATTCTTGCGAGTCAGTAGGTCAATGTTCTTGAATCACTGCTGCAATTACCAGAACATGACCGGATGACATTAATTCCAACTTGAAGGGGAGGAGATAATCGCCTAGCCCTCTAGGTAATTTTAGGCGGTCAACATACACCATTAAAAGAATGAATAAGACCGGAACAAAGGAAGGTCAAGGCAACCACACATTTTACAACATAAAGCAGTATCACAAGCTATTTGGGTACTGCAGTTTGCTGGATCTTGTAATCAACATTACGATGCAACAGCAACATGAATTTAAGATAATATAATCACAATAGTAATAGGAAATTGCTATTCCCACCTTTCTTGGGTACAAAATAGTGAGAAATATATATTAACAAAATCCACCATGCCAAAAAGCTCAGCAATCTTGATAAAGCCGACACACAAAGAATGAGTGAAAATGTGATGGAATGAGTATACAATTTGTGAATTTTTTTACTTCTGGAACCCACCAAATTGATAGTTTTGGCCGCCGAAGTTTGAAAATATGTCATCTCCAGCTGTTGACTGTGAAGGAGTGCCACCATACATACCAAGACCGGATCCTGTACCCATAGCTCTCCCCATGTATAATGTAGTTGGAGGGCCTTTCTCCCTTTCATCTAATCCATCACTTAGTCCACCCACAATTCCAACATCGACAAGGGATACTTTTTTGGCTGCAAAATAATATAAGATAATTACATAAGTAACTAAAATAATTGGCATATTACATATTACACGAATGCATCATTTAACAGATTGACTCGTGATAGTGCACATACAGGAGGAAACAACGGGAAGTGAATGAATACACTAGTACACCAAGATCCTCCAACCAAATTCATGTACTTAATCTTAAGCAAGGATAACACATACTACAAGCATTTATCACCCTGGAACACAAGATCGAATCCCAAAAGGCTAAAACCCTAAATAAATAAATTATGTTTCAATGTAATCATGGAAGAAAAGGACCATGCAACTACATATTTAAAACATGCAGTTACAAGCTTTTTCGGGTGAAAACGTGCAGGTACGGGATATAAAGCAGTAACTCAAACACAGAATGTATTGTGCAGTGGAAAAGCTGTTAATGTAATCAGCATAAAAACTTACGAGCAGATATATTGAGGTCAATCAATCCACGGCTTAGTGAATCAGCCCAAATGCCAGACTTCACCTGAAAAGCATCCTTTTTAGGCGAAACATTAGAGTCTGCTACAGATTTACCACTTGTACTACCATCGGTGGCAGCATTAGTTGAGGGCTGAGAAGATACAGAATCAGATTGAGAAGTAAAATCACCAAAAACATCAGATCCCTCAAAATTATTTAGTGGAACAGAAGCAAAGGGATCAAAAGTGCTGTTATTCACAGGAACAGAGTTTTCCAACTTGCTGTCAGGCTGCACTGGTGCAGGAATGGAAAACAAGTCAACTGTTGGTGTAACTGAAGGAATGGCTGGTTGTGAAGAGAAAAGATCCACTTCATCCTGAGCATGGAATCAACAAGATACACACAAGCGGAATTTTAGCACTGTGAATGAAAATGTGGAGAAAGAACATAAACAGGTAAATCCATAATTCTTACAACATCTAACAAAGCCAACAACCAAATTTTCCCTCGCTAGGTGGGTTCAACCACATAAATCCAACAACGATGTAATATCTTGTTATGAATTAAGTCCAATGATGGATCATTCATTCTAAATCTGTTTTATTGGTTTGGGCTATAAGTTTGCATGTTCTCTCCTCCTCTATCTTCAACTACTGGACTATCCACCATCCTCCATCTAGTCTAGACTTTGTATTCCTACATCCCTTCTAAAGTCTAAAAAACGTCCAAACTCATTATTATCTCAAATGAATAACTTGTGATTACAATTTAATAAGCTGAATAACTTTCCTCACATGCAATTAATACACTCATGTGAAAATTTATCAACACCAATATTTCTAATGTTCTCCAAGACAATTCCAGTCTCAAAATACTAGTTCAGTTACAATTCATAATAAAGAATATACCAATAATATTCACATTGATGGAGTAAAATGCAGTCAAACAATCTCATTCAACATTGGCAACATTCATACTTATGGAGCACCAATGAATGTGGAAATTTAAGGTTTTAAGATAGAACCTACTTAGTGATGGAGATTCATGTCAATAAACAGGTGAGTAATTGGTAGCTGACATTAAAAAAACAACGGCAACACAAATTATTGCTAATGAAGTCTAACCTGTGGTTGAGAACTAGCTCCTTTGTCCGCATGTGGTGCTGCTGACACAAATGATGCATCCGCAAAGAGATCAACCTCTGACGCATCACTAGTTGCTGGCTTTTCTACAGAAACAGATGTTGGAGCATCCATGAAGTCACCGAGCAAATCTTGTCCAAAGAGATCAACCTGGTTTGAGCTTCCAGCTGAAGTCTCTGTTCGGGAAAAAAAAAATTACAGTTTAATAGGTGAAAGTCCTGTCCCCAAAATCAAAATATATAGTTAATTGTTCAATTTGATTTTTCTTCATTTTTTCTGGCGGCCCAGGGGTTGTACCACTTACGGACAATAAATTGAGATGCGAAAGCTTCTGTGTGAATGTTGCAAGTGCACCACACACAAAACAGTAAAAAGAATAGCTTAATATTTCTCATATGAATTGAATCAACAACTACAATGTTAAAGACTGTTCAGAATACTTACTAGTAGATGTTCCTCTCGGATCAAAATCATCAAAGTCATCCTCAGTAGGTACACTTGAGTTTTGAGAAGGAACTAAACTTGCATTAGCAGATGACTTTGATGCTCTAGAAGATTTGTTCTCCTGACTTTTGCTGCAAGGAAGACACTCTGGAATAAGAATACGGGTAACAGAATAGAATCATTGCAGTATGTGTCTTTCTGTGCATAAAAACCAAAGCAGGTGCCAAGTAAAAAGATGAGTTGAGATGCGCATCTCAAGTTCTCAACCATTTACCCAAACTCCTAATTAATTTTTTCAAAGTCAGAATAAGCTTGTTGAACTAGGCAATGAGGATCAAGGATCAAAGGTTTGAGTCTGGACATGTGTCCAGTGATGAGCATATAGTGTGTATCATGCACAGGTGTCTTTGACTAGTTAAAAACTTACTTCAGCTTTTGTATAATTTTTAGCAATTAGAAATCTTTCTTATGGGCACTTACCAACATTTTAATAGTAAGTTTAATAGATCTACAAGATACATTTTCTTCTGCTAAAAAATAACACATTTTCTTCTAAAGGAAAAGAGACCGTAAAACCTATTAGAAAAAAATCACACTTAGTGCCCTGCTTATGTCAATATTATTCGAAGAAATGGTTTTCAGATGATAATTAATTTTCAAATAATAAGTTTCCTTTATGAAGAACAAACATTAGAATCGAAGTTCGAGCCTTTATTTTTTTCCAACGATGTCCAAGGTAAAGAAAGATAAAAGTAAGCTCTAATTATAATGAAATCTAATATATTTTTTAGGATATGCAGACAAGAGACTGCATGGCCATATGGTTAATGAATGAGTTATTTAGAAAAAAAAATTCAATGAGACCAGCTAATGAACAAAAAGAAAGGTAAATTATTAAGAGCAAGTTTTTATTCAAAAACATAACAATTTCCCCAACTCCTTGGTAAACGGCTTCACTAGTTTAAAAACTTGGGGCACAACTAGACATACAGTAACTAATAAGGTGCATCAGAAAACAATGTACATGACAATACACGTGGTAATAACTATATCTATGTTGTAGGTGCTACTGCTAAAGTGGTCACTAGATACTCCAGATTCATACTTCCCAAGGATTATGCATGGCAAAACAATCCAACTATAGTATGGAACTACTGAACAAGCATAAAATACATTTACCATCATTTGCACGCCATACCTGACAGACCGTGCAGAACCTTTTTTGAAGGAGTTCTCTTCATTTTTACTTGAGACACCATGGCGTGATTTTCCTGAGTAATCTTTGTCTACTTTTGCTTCATCATAGCGTCCCTTGTCTCCGTAGCTATCACTGAACCTATCACCACTTGAACCAAAACCTCCATATTTGTTACTGCTCCCACTACTAAATGAGGTTGTTCCGGATTTGTATGTCATTCCACTAGATGAAACTCCAACATACCTAAATTAAGCACATCAAAAGAAAAACAAGAAAATTATTTGCTGAGAATATAATAGTAGATTAGTTAACCTAATCATTATGGGATTCAAATATTGACAAATTTGACCTACTTGTCACGGTTTGCAGCAGCTTTATTTCTGACATCGTGTATCTTTTCTCTATCATTCAGAAGGGCAACGATGTTTTCTGCCTTCTTCCTTACATTGAGTCCCACATCCTTCCCATTAGGCTCAACATATTCAAAACTAGAAAGTGCCTTTACCAATAAAAGTAAAAGGTGTTTATGTAAGAAATTGCTCTTATGATTTATTTGTAAGAACTGTTGAGAATTGCAAGAAAAACTAGCTAAATGCAAGAGAATGACCCTTACAGAGATCTGAAAAGTATGTTCTATAATGTCGTCAACTGCACGTTCAGATCCATGAGATACCAAATACTCTATTACAGCTAATGCCTGACATCAAATAGAAAGAAAAGCGAGTTGATGTATCAACAAAGAAAATGCAACAAAACAAAACACTTCTCCTTGTCACTTAAAGTAATAACATGGTTATTTAGATAACATTACCTTGTATACATATCGCCAATCCTTTCCAGTTTCAGCCAATCTTGTCCAAAGAACATTCATAACCAGCTGACATTCAGTACTGAAAGGTACAGAAGAAGCAAATAAGCAATCAATTAACTTGCATCAGAAATTTTCTCCATGAAAATCAAAAGAAATTCAAAAATTAATAAGCAATATAACAGGAAAAGCATCAGATAGCTATTTACAATTTTTTGGTAGCCGTTGCAATCTCTGCCAGCACAGTACCATGAGGACCCCAAGGTTCATCATCAGTTGCATCCAACACCTAAATTATAAATAGTAGCAGAAAAATCAACAAAACAATACCAATGGATTGCAGATTGTGAGGCACTAGCATGGCATGGATATCAATCTCCATTCTTATTCTTCATTCATATATATAGTTATAAATATAAAATATTCAAGCAAAAGAAAAGAAAATCTTCAAAACATTTTGACATTCTCAACAAATAGAAAAGGAGCCATGGCAAAATGGTTGGATTTGCTTCCATGTAAAACAAATTGAAACCAAAAACATTGTTAACATGTGCAATTCCCTTTATTAAGCATTACTGGTATACTTTGAAATCTAAACATACATTCCACAGTTTACATTTGCAGAGAAAGAATCAGGCAGAAAACATAAAATGTATTATCAAACTCAACAAAAGTTCTTAAAGTTTGTGATTGTATGAAAACAAGCAATTATGCAACACATGTCTTGCATTAACAAATTATTCAAAAATTACGTGATCATATGCTGCCACAATCAATTTCAGACTCAACAAAAACAAACCCTAATCCCACCAAGTGGGGTCGGCAACATGGATCAAATTACGCCATATTATTCTATCATATATCTAACCAACTCATCAATCTCTAGATCTTTCTTAATAGTTTTTCTATGTCTCTTTCTGCGTATAGTGATTTGACTACCCTCCATCTAATCTACTCTCTTTACTACAAAATCTACAGATCTTCTCTCTGCATGCCCAAACCCCCTAGGTTGAGTTTCCACCATCTTTTCTATGATGGATGCTACCCCAATTCTCTAATATTGTCATTTCTAATCCTATCTCGTCTAGTCTCACCCTACATTCATCGCAACATTCTCGTCTTTAATAAGCATTCCACAGTTTACATTTGCAGAGAAGGAATCAAACACAACATAAAATGTATTCTCAAACTGAACAAAGATTCTTAAAGTTTATTATTTTTTGTGGTGGCCGAGGTTTGAACCCCGGACCTTGCATATATTATGCATTGTCCCTACCAACTGAGCTAAGCTCACGAGGAAGTCTATGATTCTATGAAAACAAGCATCAACAAATTGTTCAAAAACTACGTTAAAATACGCTGCCTCAACCAATTCTCATACAATTTCAATTCAATTTGATTCGATTTCAGATAAACGTAACAATCCTCATTGAGAAAAATATATTTATTAATCAATAAACACAATTCTTCAAAATATCAGAAATTTTAATGAAAATAAAATAAAAATTAGAATTTCACCTTCTGTTCGATTTCGGGAACCTTAAGAACCTTCAGATTCACCTCTCTCTTTCTGTTATCAATCAAATATTCACAAATAAGAACGAAAATTGAAATATATTTCGAATTCGATAATTTAAAAAAAAAATGGAAATTGAAATGCAAAAAAGGATGAATTGAAAATGTAACATTACATTTCTCGAACGGTTTGATCGAAGACTTTCATGAAATCCATGATGATTGATCTGTGTAGATCTGATCGGAAGAGAAAGGTTATGTAGCGCTGTGTTAATTGAGGCAAAATTCGATGGGTTCTGTTGTTGTAATATCTAAGATTTCAGATCTATTTCTTTCTTCTATTTTTTATACCATAGTTTTAAAACTCGGCTCGGTTGTCAACTCGGTAAGGGTACTGGGTCATTGGATTATTGATCGAACCGCATGATGGAACTGGATTAAACCGGATGACTCGGTTAGATAACTCGGTCTCTATATTAGATTTGTATTGGTATTAAACCGGATTGAATCGGATGACTCGATGACTAAAATTCCAAATTTCCCAAATTCCTTACAAATTTACAATTTTTTAAGATATATTTTTCCCAATTCATTTCATTATATTTTTTCCCTAAATAAATGTCAAAAACAATGTTAGGCATGGCATATTTTTTTTAAGGGAACGCGTGGTAAAAAAAAAAATTGAGGGAAGGAACGCATGGTATATTTATTGATATAAATATAAATAAATAAAATATAAATATGTAAAAAGACAAAGTTGGGCCCACAAGTTTATCTCAGGTTAAGGGAAAAAGAAAAACAAGGGTTCAAACCAATTGTTCCATTTATTCATAACCCTAATTGAAAATTATCATCTCTCAAATGGGGAGTGTTTGTTGCCGCCACTGCTGTTTTACTGTCTCTCTAGTCTTCTTTTCTTCAACTCACATTCTCTCTAGTTCTCCAACAAATCCAAGATACATGTGAAAAAACAAAGAACAGATCTAAACTTCTCTCATCATCTTCTTCAACTCTATGTAATTGAAACAACCAAGTGGTGTGTTTGAAAAACTGGCTTTTAGTTTTTGGGAAGAAAGTTGATGCCTGAGAGAGGACTGCCTTCATACATCCTTCTGATTTTTTTATTTCTTTTTTACTTTTCAATTCATTGAACCGGTCCGGTTCACCAAACCGGCCGAGTCGCCGGTTTTTACCAGTTTTGTCCGAGCCACACCGGTTTTCACCGGTTCAAGTGCACATCCGATCCATTAAGCTGCTCGAACCGGAGATACCACCGGTTTCCGGTCTGACCGGTCCAACCGGCCGGTCCGGTCCGATTTTTAAAACTATGTTTTATACTCCTACATTATTACATGTATTTAATTGATATGCACCGTCAGTGTAAAACTAGATATGCACAACCATTGTAAAACATTTTCACTAACGGAGCATTCCCTTTAAACTCCAGTACAATTCTTTTAACCATACGAAGTTTGGACTAATAATTGTTACACTTAGAAATTAAAATCGATTTTTTTAAAATGATTTGTCTTTAGTATAATTTATTAATCATTTGAGTTCAATTACTTGATTCTTTCTATTACAAGATTGATCCTCTAATTTTACACTCACAAAATTGGTTTACCAATTTTGGTTTCTCCCTCAATGATGATGATGATGTAGATCACCTACGTGAACTAATTATAGGGTTAATGGTGTTTTACTCTTGTAATATAAGTCATTTATGGTTTTCTCCCCTGTAATTCTTTATTTATTTACCCCCTTTAAAAATAATTGTTTTTGAATACTCCCCTAATAGGCCATTCAAAAAAGGAAAATTTCAGCAAAAAAAAAAGTTGATTTTTGAATGACCTATTACGGGGTATTCCAAAACAAAAAAAAAATTACAAGAGGGTAAATAATAAAAAAATACAGAAGGAAAAACCAGAAATAACCTATATAACATAGGGTAAAACACTATTAACCCTTAATTATATGCATGTTATTGATTAAGTTGCAAAAATGAATAATTTTCGAGGTTGAGAATGACATTTTTTAAGGGATGTTCTTGTAATTATATGAGTGTTACTCTTTTTTTTTGTCAGGTAGCCTAATCACTAGAATTCACCTTTTTTTAAGGTGAATAAGTGAGGTGTCTGAAGTTCGAACCCCGACCCTTGCATATAACAATGCATGTCCCTGAATAATCGCTTCTCTTTTTGTTTAATCTAGCGCCTCTTTTCCCTGTCCTCTCTTCACAAGTTACCGCCATCCAATAATCCAATCAATCTTCTTACGATGTAGAGGCCGTTATTGGTGGTGCGACGAGCGGCTTAAGCCCTCCGCACCACCTACCTCCAGATCTGCCGATGGTCCTATACGGTGGTTTTGGCGGTGGTTCTGACGGTCGATCTCTTGTGGAGTCGTGAAATGTGTTAGGGCTCTGTTTCTCTGGCCGTTCAACACCGATGGCTTGAGTTTGTCTTTTTGGTATGCGGTGGTTGATATTAGATCTGCTTTCTTTCTTGACGGTGGATGTAGGTTTTGTTTGCTTGCAACGTAGGTGGTGATGGATCGGTCACGTGGTGATCTGTGTCTGCATATGAACTGTTATGGTTTTGATGAATTTTTTGTTGCGTTGGTTTGTGGTGGTTTCCATGGTAGTGTTGATACTGGATTTTTTGTGGTGGTGCTCGTGGTGGTTTTTGGTGGTGATGGTCGCGATGGCTGGTGTTAGTTTTTGGTGGTGATGCTAGTGGTGGCTGGTGCTGGTTTTTTGTGAGAATTAATGGTGGTTTTTGTGGTGGTTAATGGTAGTATTGGTGGTGGTGGTGCTGATTTTTGTGGAGGTGCTTGTAGTGGCTAGTGTTGGTTTTTTGTGGTAGTGATTTTTTTGTGGGTTTTCTTCAATGGGTTTGTTGTTGATGAGTTGTTCAAATACCTATTAGACGGTGTTGCTTGTTTCAAGCCAGTTCATTGTGATTTTGTGGGGTTGTATGTGTTTTCTAGGTGGTGATTTTTTGGGTGTTTATATGTGCTTAATTGCGCTCAACTGCAGAAGAGAAGGAAGGTGCGATTACACGAGTTTTTGGTAGGTTTGATGGTTATTTTGGTGGGGTTTGCGACGGTTTGGCACAATATTTGTTTATGCTATTGCGCGGGTGTTTAGAATTTAGTTTTTGGAGATGACTTCTCGGTTTTGGTGTTTAATTTTTATTGGTTTCAGGGGCCTCAGTAGAGGGTGTTTTTGGTTTGTTTGTAGAAGTTTATATTTGATGAATGGTTGTTTGTTTGGGTGTTCCGCATATATGCGGCACACTTTTCCTTTCTATGTTGCTACTTTAAGATTTCTAGCCTAACATTCCTTGTGCTCGCTAGGATTCTTTGCGTTTTAAATAAATTTCATTTTATCTTCTTCAAAAAAAATAATGCATGTCCATGTCGGCTCAGGTATGTTCACAGGGACTGAGTGTTACTCATTCTACGACATTGTATTATATGTTGTATAATTTAAAATATTTAACATCATCGCTTTTTAGTTCAAATATATGAGTAATGGACCAAAACTTGTTAGATTTAAAGAGTTAATTTATCCAGAAATGAAAATTGAATCCAAGTTTTACCTCCAATGTTAACTCCTTCGTCCGTCACCAAGCCAACTATAACTCATATGACATCATTATTTTGAAAAATGATTGTACTCTATTGCAAAAAAGAGTGTTATAAACACTTTTTTTTTCTTTCTAAAAAAAAACGTCCATTAAAAATTATGAAATATTTTGATTTAATTCAAGTATTGATTATAAAGTATAAAATACTGTAATTTGTATCATAATTATAAAATATTGTAATTTGACCAATAAGTATTGACCAATAATTATATAAAGTAGTAATAATTATTGGTCAATACTTAATATCTTGAAGATTGACCAGTAGTTATTGACCAATAAAATATTTTGTTTAGTTGAAAAGTATAATTTATCATTTATAATTTGTAGGTTGACCAATGCTCATTTAACTATTAACTTATGGAAGATGTTAACGAGTGTTCCGGAGACACTCGTTAAAACCTTTAAAAAGTAATTTTTTTTAAAAGTTATGTAATAAATACATTGGAAATTGAAATATTTGACTTTTTGTGGAATAATTTTCTCTTTTGGAATGCTTAAAGAGTGTCCCCGAGCACTCGTTAACAAAACCCTTAACTTATTTTAGATTAAGGAAGTACTTCATCCGTTTCTAAATATAAGCAAAATTCACTTTTTAGGTTCATTCATTTAATTAAATGAATGAACCTAAAAAATGAATTTTGCTTATATTTAGAAACGGAAAGAAACTCACACTATATATGTACTATATATGTAGATAGATGTCCACTTAGTGAATTATCAACATAGAATTTGAACATTTGGTCTCAAAATCAAAGATATGAAAATCCTCTTCGTTCTTTTGCTTATTTTCTCAATTGATTTTGGTATGAGTTTTGATACTTGAATTTATTTTGTGTCAAATTTCACGAGTTTTTGTTTCTTTAATCAATCATGTTCATGATAGAATGGATTTTTTATTTTGTGCAGGAAATCAAGTGCAATTGCTGGAGGCAAAACAATGTTATTATGTTATACCTGGTTATTGTAATACATGGAAGAATTTTGTTTGCGTATTAACTTGCAAGGGTGTATGCAAATCATTTTCTGCGCATGGAGAATGTCGTGACGACCGAGGTTGCCACTGTCGTTGTTGTTGATTAAATTGTTATATACAACAATGGAACATTCATTGTGTGAAATTATTAAATAAGAACTATATTAATAAAGTGTGGTTGCATTGCATATTTCTCCTTTTCTCAAATTTTTAGTAGTTGAAGAGTGTATGTTTTTGTTAGTTAACGTTCCTTTGTAGGATAATACGTGTGATGTTTGGTCTTGGAACAGTGCTCATGGTAGTTCTTATTCGGTCAAAGAAAGCTTATATGTTGTTGTGAAATGATGATGGTGGTGATATCGCCAAAAATTACGAAATTGTGTGGAATAAAATTGTCCCATTGAAGCTCTCTTTGTTGCTCGGTGCTTTTTGAATAACAAGTTTCCAACAAAGGAGATATTACTTAAGCGTGATATTTTAAACATTGATTCTCAATTTTGTGTGAATGGTTGTGAAGTGATCGAGTCGATTGGTCGCTTATTTTTTAAATGTCCTTTGTTTAGATAATTGTGGTTCGATATCCTATCTCGATTAGAAATTTATTGTGCTTTATCAAACTAGACACCATGTCACTACCAAAAAAAAACTAGACACCATGTTCATCAATTTGGTGTTTTGTTTTTATTTGGCCATGTATCGTGTTTTACACTTAATATTAAATGTATAAGTTCCAATACAAAAAATTTATTTTAAATTTCTTAACATATGTAAATTTGCACATGATAGAAAAACATTTTTTATAATCCTTGTCACATTGAATCATCGGTAATTGAGGACATAAAACTTTTGTCATGTGGTTGACTAAAATCTCATGTGAAAGACTTTGACTTTAAATTTCATTAATGGTGTACTCATCTTGGGTGCTTGAGACTTTTGGATATGGATTAACTTTGTTTTGTTTATTTTTTTGGATTGCATTTCTTTAAGCTTCATAAGGTTTTTGTGTTAAACTCTTGTTTTGTCCTATTTGTAGCACATCTCATGCGGTAAATAATTTTTGAATGCATTTTTGGCTTTTTTTAAGAAGAAAAATTGTCATCACCTACCGGTTATCTTATCTGCTGTAAACTCATTTTGATATCCACTATACGTTATTTTATTTATTTTTTATTAAATGAGTCTACATGTTTGCCTCTAACCCATCCATATGCAATATACCATAGAGTGATGCTTTTTTTTTTATATATAAGATAGAGTGATGTTTTGTTGACAACTTCGTAGGTGTTTAACAATGTATATAATACAAAAGTTACATATGTTTATAAAAAAAAAGTTACAAATGGTATATTTTTATACACTTGTTAAATAATAATTATTTTTAGATGTTTAAATAGCATTTTACTTGTAGAAATATATCTCTTCGTTTTATTGAGAAAGATCACATAAGTTAGAAATTTTTAATTTATTTATAAAATGATTATTTATGAAGTTCAAAAACTACCATTTAGTGTGACTGCTAAAAATGCAGCACGAGAAGCGTGAAGAGAGAGAGAAAAGGATAGAGAATCTTTTATGGTTATTGAATGAGAAGGACACAATATTCAACTCCAAGTTCTGAATTGGACACACCTCCATGCAACTTTCGTGACCCACTCATAAAAAATAAGGATAAGCCAGCAAACATGCTTATGTCATATAAATCCTTATTCCCAAACAAAAAGCAAATAACCAAATCTCATGGACCCCACAACAACATTATTCATGCCACACACATTAACCTTAAACAAAGACTCATAAAGAAGCATCTAGCTTATCATATTCAATAATTAATTTTAAAATTGCTTAATCCAAAATTTGGTCTTATAAACTATCTACCAGTTTGGATTTGAGTTAGAAATCGCGTCATGTTGAAATATCGCGTCCCAAAGCAGCATAATCGTGAAAATTGTGGAGCTGTTATTTGGAGCTTCTTGATGGACGCATATTTTTTGTCTTTTCACCGCTAAAGCAAACACCTCATATGTAATCTTATCTATTGATAGAACAAACGATTAACAATATACTAAAATTCAACCTCTTTATTTTTGAAGAATACTAAAATTCAGCCTTGTTGCTTCGATTTCTCGAAAAAAATACTAAACTATAGTACTTAACAAACTAGAAATATGTCACCTATGTAATGTAATTTTTTTGCTGTTACATAATCCCATGATTACTAGAACTAAATAAACAATGCAACATTTTGATTCAGTCAATTTGGCTTGATGTCAACATAACTAAAATCAACCCACTCAGGAAAGCAGTTAAGATCATTGACATGATCATCATGAGGAAATCCAAAGCCAAAATCCATCAATGATTCCATAGATTCATCACCAGCTTGATCTTGAATTGCAATGCTTGAAGAGTCTTGAGAAATTGACACCAAAGGATTAATAATATTGTTGTTACTTGTACCAATTTCTGATACTGCAGCATCATGAATTTTGTCTAGCATAATTGGCAGTGGTGAAGGTGGAGAATGTTGATTTTGTGAAGCAGGGAAATTGATTTCTGAATTTTGAGGATTGGAACTTTGAGTTAGTGATGGAGTTGAAGGGATAATATTGTCATTTTCAGTCATTGGTTTGAGCTTAACTATTCCTGCCAAAATCTTCTTCTTCAGTTTTGTGTTCCAATAGTTTTTCACATCATTGTCTGTTCTGCCAGGTAGTTTAGATGCTATGGCAGACCATCTGCACAAAATCACAAATTTCATGAGAACTATTCAAACTTTGAGGCATATTCCTCTTGTAGTACTCTGAAACTAACTTTGAGTACTATTCAACTAACTATAAAAAATCAATACTAATAGATAGATAGTACATGTATTTTGTATATATGCATAATTAAATGATAAAATATGAATCCATAATTTCACACTTTTTTTCTAAATATTATTATTGGCATGAAGTATCTATAGCCATTTTTCGGGTCTTAATCTTAAGGGAAAGATCATAGTAATCACGAGTTCGACTAATAATTAAGTAAAATCTAATCTTTAGTAGGTTCTCTCATTCCAACCACATTTTTTTCATCGATAAAGTTTGAACATGAGAAATTGCTTAAAAATATTTGAGTCCAATCCAGTTGCACTCAGATCAACATTATGTCGGTGTGTCGGTTATAATTTCCCACTTTGACTGAAGGTTATAATTTTATTTAACACACCTTCAAACTCTAAATATGACATCTCTCCCAACTGAAATTTAAATTTTAGTCTCGGAATTCGAACTCTAGTTTATAACATCATGGGAAGTTATACCCAGTTGGTTGATATAATTGCTCCCTTTATTATCTACTTGAAAAAACAAATCTTTCCAACTTGTACAAATTAAAAATCATCAACTCTTAAAGAAAAACAATACATAGTACTAAATTAAATAAAGTTGTAATAGTTAGCACTTAACAATCATCAACTCTTATGAAAAACTATATAATACTAAATTAAATAGAGTGATTATAACAGTTAGCCATGATCAACGTTTATAATAATAACAATTTGGAAATTATATAGTGATAATAGATGCAACTTAATTAAATAAGTTGAAAATAGTACTTGCCTGCTACCCATTTGAGAATAGAGGGTGCAAATGATGGCATCCTCTTCTTCAGTGAAGCCTCCATGTTTGATGTCTGGCCTCAGATAATTCAGCCACCGTAGGCGGCAGCTCTTGCCACACCTCCTAAGGCCTACATACAATTGAAGCGAAACTATCTCATTAAAATTGACACCAGAAGAATCGAACCTGAGACACTTTTCTTACGATTGAAATAGATAACAGAGACAAGGTTGAAATTTCCTCTTTTTATACTTGCTGTGAAGGGGAAAAAGTCTTTCATTTTCATGTATGTTGATAATCCTTCAATCGGAAGAAAAATCATGTCTTTTTTTTCTTATAAAAGAAAATAGAGAAAAAAAACATATAATTAAGATCACAAAATTGGTTTGTGAGAAAGGGTATCCAAGAAAATCATAAAAATAAGAATAAACACAAAAAAACACAACAATGGGAAGAAGAGAGAAAGAAAAAAAAACCAGCTTTTTTGGGCAATGCAATCCAATTTCCAACAGTGCCATGAGTTGCAAGATAACTCTTGAGTGTTGCATCTTCATCGGGAGACCATGGTCCTCTCTTAACTTTTTCTTTGTCACAACAAGGAGCTCTTCCCATGGCTACTCTCTCACTCAACAAAGAAATTGTTGAACAATGATGTTATAAACTTCTTTGATGCCACCGCTATGGTTACATTAAAGCAGAAGAACCTAGTCAACTACAAGACAAAACAATGTATTTTTGCATTGTGACAATTAATAAGTCAAATATGAACCTGTCAAAAAGCTAGTAAAATGAAATTTAATTTGGTCTCCTCAAAAAATATATATTTTAATTTGGTCTAAGTTTTTTTTTGACAAAATTTTGGTCTAAAGTTATAATATTATTTTATTGTTTTATTATCTATTGTTGAAATAGCTTTTTCTTTATTAGTTTAGAGAAATGTTAACCGGTTAAGAAATTATAAAATGAAACGTTTTCTTGAAAATTGTGTATTTTCTTTTTTGAAACTTGAAAAAGTGTTGTTTTTAATGCTGACTTTGTTTTTTCTTTCCATTTTTAACTACTTAATTAATGTCTGGGACGCTGGTTAACATGACCGTTAGTTTAACCCAAATTTAATGTGACGTTTAATTTAATTTTTTTTAAAATTAATATTTATATGTTTGTGTGACAGCATGAGGTTGAAAAAATTGATGCTATTGTGCAACACTCAGGATGCAGCAAAATCGTTGTAGATGAGGATCCACTTATTATTGATATTATAAGGTCTAGAGAGATGGCAACTACAATGAATGTAGGAGATGCTATTAAGTTTGTGGAAGAGGCATCTTCTCCTGTTGAAACTCTTCATGTGCATGTTGTGCAAGTGGAAGACACCTTAGTTCTGGCTGAGATACATAATGGGAATCAACAAAGCAATTCTTTTGCTGATATACGTATCATTGGCCCTTGGTGTGATGCGGTGATTGATATGGATTACGGTAACGATCATACTCTGAATGACTTTGAGCAGGAATTAGGAACGAATAATTACGTAGTTGGGACCGACCCTAATTTGTTAAATTTTAGTGCAAATGTTATTCACGATATGCAAGTTTTAGGACTTGTCCCTTCTGTGGCCCAGCAAACTATGGATTTTTGAGTGATTCTTGAGCTAACATGGGTCAGAAAAATGATACTATTGATTTAACAAGAGACACTGGCCAACCATTTCAACTTGTGGTCCCAAGAAAAAAGAAGAGCAAGAAGCAGCAGTCTGAAGCGTGCAAAAGTTTCAAGGTGGGTACCTCTAGCCGTTCGCCTCGCAAGCTCTTTTGCGGGTCTTTTCTCTCTTGTTTTTGCTTTGGGTTTTTGTTTTTTCTGTTAGCTTTTAATTTTCTTGAGGGTTTTGGTTTTGTCCCCTCTCACTTTTTGTACTTCTTTCTTTTTATATATGATTAGGATTCTGCAATAGGAGACCCTTTGCACCCCTTCTTTTGCTTAAAAAAAAAAGATATGAACTTCCTCTTGTTTTTTCTTTTTTTAATAAACTTCCTATTTGAATTATAAATAAAAGTTCACTTTTTAAATTAATTAATTAATTAATGTATTTGGTTTATATTACAGACGAAATACATTTATAGCAATTTGTATATTTTTCTAACTGAAACATTTATTTTAGGGAACTGAGAGATTTTTTTTAGGATATAGTCCCATATCCATAAAAAAAAAAAAACAGTCCGATAGTTGACCTATTATTCTATTTATTTAAAGGGATGTTATTTCGATACTATATGAAATACATTTTGAATTGTTGTAATTTTCATTCGAGATGAGAGAAAACTAATGATAAAAACTCTTAAACGTAATTTTTTTAATCAAGTAGTGTAATGATCAAAATTTTATCTGCTAAGGTGAATAAGTGGATGACCTTGGATTTAAATCTCAATATTTACTTGTTGCATTGTCTTTATCAACCGAATTATGCTTACGAGACCTCTAAAACATATCTTTATATGGTATGTACTGTAAAAAAATGTGGAGTTTAAAGGTGGTGGAGTATCAGTTCAAAGCAACTTTGCACAAACAACCAATAAAAATACCCATAATTGCCACGTCAGATTAATAGAAAACATTTATGATGTTATGTAACAGCATTCTCTCACTTCTGAGTGTTTTCATTGGTTGTCTGCAAAAAGTTGTTTTGAATCAACAATCCACCACCTTCAAACTCAAAATTGTGTAAAAAAAGATTTCGATTTTTTTAAGTCAAACTAGTTCACCGAGATTGACACACACGAGAATCAAACATGAGAAATTGAAAGTAGTACAATTAAAGATCCCAAATCAATTGATAGAAATGTATATTTCTATTAACCAAACTGAATTATACACTTAGGCTATTAAAGATTTTGACCTATTTTTAACCTTGAAAACAATATGAATTAAAGATATCAAATTCTGAAAAGTATATTGTTTTCATATTTTAACTTGAAAACAATGAAGTTGATTGTTACTACTATTTTATGACATCTAAATGGTTAGATGCACTTTTACACCTTGTCATCTGTGTGAATATTAGTTTACTCAACCTTGTTATTTATAGATTTTTCTCTTTTAAAACATTGTGACATCAAATCTCGAGATTAAAGGTGTTTTCATCCATTTTCATTTAAACGAATTTCGGTTTTCTCTTTGTCACATCATCCATTTTGTACACTCAAATGCTACGAAGGTCTAAAAATAAAGAATTTTTAAATTACAAGGTTGCAATATCGACAAAAAAAACCATAAAGGAATAAATCAGAATTCACTCAAAGAGCAGGGAAAAAATGCATGTAAAATAAGATTTTTCAATAAAGGGACATTATCCTTTTTTTGTTATTAAAAACCAATGAAGGAATGAACAATCATGTCTTTAATCTGTAATGGTAACTATTCAGTTTATATATAATTATATATACTTGTGTGGAACAACATTTTTTTAAGGGTATTACTAACTTATGTTTTAAGGGCACACCCAAAAAACTTGTGCAAAAAAAAAGGGCACACCCAAAAAAGGCAATTTGCATTGAAAAACATAATATATTGTCTTTTGAAAGTTGAATGCGTGACTTTTAAGACATATATTTCTATAATGAGTTCTTTAACATGTGTTGTTAAGGACACAAATTAGCATTTACATTTTTTAAAACAATAACTTGTAAAAGTATCACGTGATAGATCAAAACCCCCAACTAAATTGGTATCCCTTGGCCGCTATGAATAATTGCAAAAATTATAAATAAGGCCTAATTGGACTTTTGGTCCCCTATGTAATTTCTTGCTTTTATTTTGGTCTCAAAACTCAAAAAATCAACATTTTGGTCCCTCTTGTTTTGCTCTGTTAGTCAAAAAAGTTATTAGCTGTTAACTTTAACCTCAAATGTCTATGGTAGATCAACCTTAAGGTGGTCCATCATAGATCCTATTAATTAATTTAATTTAAACCATTTGATTTTTTTTAAAAGATGACCATTTGATTTACGCAGGTCTATTTTTTCTTATGATGTACCACCAACACGTTATTTTTTTCCTTTTCTTCATCTTCATCAATCATATTCACATCTTCATCAAAAGCTTCAAACAAACTCAGAAAAAAGTAAATTAAAATCCAACAAATTGTTTCCTCCTTCTCATTCAAATCAGTAACAACAACAACATAAAGAAAACCCCTCTCCCTCTTCTCTCTTGGATCCCAACAACAACAACAACAAAAAAATCAAATCCTAACTTCACAACAACTCGAATTGCGTAGAAGAAGAAGAAGAACAACAACAAACGCAGACGCATAGAGCAACTCATTCTTATTCATTCATCATTTAATAATTCATATTCAATCCAGATCTAACAACTTCTTTAAACGAATTCGAATCTGAATCCAGATTCAACCTAGTAAAACAAATCTAACAATTTCTTCAAACGAATCTGAATCTAAATCATTCACCGTGTTGTTCGCTAGAGCTATTTTCGTGTTCGGTGGAGGCGTGATTGTGCAGATTGGAGAACATAGGAGCAAATAGGAGTGATATTGGAGAACATACGAAATAAAGATGTGGGGTTTTAGCTTTTTTTTTTCTTTTGTTGTTCTGTTATAGGATGGTAGAGGTCGCAATTTTTTGAGGTATTTGTGGGGGTAAAAGTTATGGTGCATAAGGAAATCCTTATGCACCGTGCATAAACACTTCACAACCATCAGATCTAGTGTACACGTGTAATAATCCTAGACTTCTCAAACTACACCAAATCAAACTTCATTTGCTTCAAACATTTCTCTCACTAAAACATAAAGCTCTCTCTCTCTCTCTCTCTCTCTACAATTCAGATGAGACTTCATCTCTTCCGGCCACACATGATGATTCCGGCGTGGTGGTCGCCGGCCAGAGGCGGCGGCGTCGCCGTGCCGGAGAACCAAACTCACCCTTTTTAAAAACTAAAGTCATTTTTCAACTTCCATTTTCGTTTTAAAGCCAAATCTGAACTCGGATCGCGCAAAAATACAACGAGAAGGAGTGGATCTAAAGATTAAAACTGGTTCGCTCCTCTTCTTCCCTCGCGTTTTCTTCTTCTTCTTCTTCGATCCAGTGGCGCTGTGTTGATTGCTATATGTTACTGTTTCGTCACTGTTTGTTTTCACGGTTTCAAATCTGAAGTTGTTATTGGATTCAAAATCTTTGTGATGTTAGAGGGATTTATGGCTGGGAAACTGCTGGAAACCATTAAATACATCTAATGGTTTTGGAGTACAACTGCTGGAAACAATTAAGTACATCTAATGGTTTTCCACAGCAAAATGGTTTTGGCATTCTGGTACGGTGATGATGATGAACGACGGTGTTGATGATGAGATTGAAGATTCTGGAAACCATTTCCACAGTAAAATGGTTTTGGCATTCCGGTACAGTGATGATGATGAACGACGGTGTTGATGATGAGATTGAAGATGGAGTACGACTCACAGAAACCAATTCCACAGAAAAATGGTTTTGGCATTCCGGTACGGTGATGATGATGAACGACGGTGTTGATGATGAAATTGAAGATTCCGCGTTTGGTTCATTTTGTTTTGTTTTGTTTGGTTTCATTTGGGGTGTAGGAAGCAATTATGTTTGGATTTATGCACAGTGCATAAGGATTTTCTTATGCACCATAACCGCTCCCATTTGTGGGTGCTGGTGTGGGGCTTAGGCGTCTGTTATTTATGCCTTGTCTCTTTTACTTTTGTTCCTGTGTACTTGTGGCTTTTGCCAAGCACATCATCTCATCTTGTGATGTTGTTGTTATTGGAATAAATCTTTGTTGTTTAAAAAAAAGGGTAATTTTTAATTTTTGTTGTTTTTGGGGAAGTTATTGGTACTTTCTAGAAATTATAGGAGTAGATAGGAGATATTTTGGAAAAATTAGTACTTTTTGTGTTGTGTTGTGTTGTGTTTTTTGGATTTGTATTTTGAAAAAAAAAATCTGGAAAATATGGATGATATAGATATGAGGAAGAAGAAGAGAAAAAATGATGAAAAGCAAAAAAAATTAGATGCTGACGGTTCACTATTAAATACAATGGACATGCAATCAAATGGTTAAAATCAAATAAAAAAATTTAGAAAACTAACGGAGGGGATCAAATTGACTAACGGAGCAAAACAAGTGGGACTGAAATGTCGATTTTATGAGTTATGAGACCAAAATGAAAACAACAAATTACTTAAGGGACCAAAAGTTCAATTAAGCCTATAAATAAATATTGTTGTTGGTGGTGGTCAAAGAATTACCATTTAACCAAGCTCAGGTTCAACAATGTCATACAATATATAATTAGTTTTGTATTTATGTAAAACAACATTATCTATTTATAAAAAAGCAAAAAAAAAAAAATCTATTTATAATATTCTTACATCAATGTCTTCTTTTGAGTCTCGAGACATTTTAAACTTTACTTGATTTCCTTTCTTTTTCTATGAGAGAAAAAAATTATAAAAGACTAAAGAACTAATCTAGGGATACTACGCCCCATTATATCAAACCGAAGTTTAAGGGCTAAATAGGAACAAGAAGATTGAAGAATTGTCTAAGAGAAAGAACCATAGTGATCAAAGTTGGCAAGGAAATCAACACAAGAGTAAATATGCTTCAATGAGACATTCCAACCAGATCAAGTGCACTGAACAATCTGAATACTAACTTGAGAATCATACTCTAAGAGAAGATAAACAGCACCTTGATCACGTGTGAGCTTATGATCCAAGAAAAGACCTCAAAGTGCAACAAAAATAACAGTTGAGGTTCCAATATTACATCAAAATCCTTTGATAAAGTTGTCAAACGTATATCAAATTAAAACACCACAAGTTATGCAACGAGTAGTGGTATTTTGAGAGCCATCAACATTTAATTTATAGTGAGAAGGAGGAGGAAGGTTTCAAGCAATATGAAACTCAATTTTAATGTTTGTAGAGTATAGAGGAATGCTACAAATATTGTTTTCGATAATAAGATGAACCATGTTATTGGAGTATATAAGAAGACCACTATCAGTAATAGTTTTTCCCTAAAAAGTAATATTATTTATCTCCTTTTCTTCCACAAATTCTAAACCATAACATAAAAAAAATTCATTTAAAGGTAGAAACACCAATGTCGTTTGAGTGGAGATTCCAATGTAACCAATCATAGAGACCTAGGCTAAAGAATTTATCACGATGTTCCTTGAAAAGATAGTATAGGTAACATGATCCTTGAAAGAGCTGATTCCATTAACCCACGAGTCTTGCCAAAATTGATTTGTAGTAACATTATGAATGATCTAAGAGAGGTTAACATCAACATGATTCAACACTTTAACAATACCAATCCACGCAACTGATGTGTTGTTATGGTTATGAATCTCATGAAGAACTTGATATTTGCAAGCATACTTTGCTCTAAAGATTATAACCTAAAATCAGTTAAGCGGAGCAATCATATTCCAAACTAAATTTATCATATAAGCTTCATTAAGAGTATGAAGGAACATATATCAATCTTGGAGAATATTATTGCTCGTTTGAGTTGATCTAGAAAATCAGCAATCCTAGGAAAGGGGTATGCATTCTTTATGGTCACGTTGTTAAGTTGTTGATAGTCAATACACAATCTTATCCTACCATCATTCTTATTGACCAATACCACTGGTGCACCCATGGAGAGACGCAAGGCCTAATGAAATGATTTTTTATGATATCTTTTAATTGTTATTTAAGTTATTTAAATTATAAAGAGGACGTCCTATATGGGTGGAGGAAATTGGTCCTGCACATCAGACTAAACATATGGTGAAATATATCTCTCACTGTACAAAAACATCCTTGTATGAACACAATACTGTAATGGGTCTGACATCGAGGTTGAGTTTAGAGTTCGTCGAAAAAATTAATAGGAAATTATGATCACAGTCGAGAAAGCACTAAATCGTTCGATGCCCAATATCCAACAATGCGAAAATGACTTCTCCTTCAGCCACAATTTTAGGGGGTATAAAGATAACATTTTCTTTACATCCTATATACACTTGGTTAGCATAAAGTCAATAAATACCCAAAATGACGTTCATACTCTTCAAGGGAAAACAAGTAAATCTACTTGAAATGTTCAGTCAAAAACTGTAACGAGGAATTTTTACATATTAAAGTAGTCTCTACACTACCATCATCTGTAGTAGTAAATGCCATCATAGAAGGTAATAAAGACAATTTTAAACTAAGTATTCAAACACATTTGAAATAAATAAAAGAATGGGATACTTCACATTCATAAAATACAATAATTGATTCTTGGTGTATGTAACACATATTAAAAATTAGGCCAGTGTTCCTTTTTGTTCTTTTTGCATCAAGTGTATATATTATGTCAAACCCTGATGCACTTGTATCAACCGTTCCCTTTCTCTCTCAAAGAGGACAATATTTCTTCAAATGACATAGTTGCTTACACAAATAACAATATCTTTTCCTAACATACATTCTCCTAAACGAGGCTTCCCATATCTGTTGCCATTTGAGATCTTTCTCTTCCTGAACCTTTTGTTAGACTTGTTTATGTGACACAACATTTTTGTACCAACACATCATAACTTTTGAAATCTTGCATTGATATTGGGTGTTCAATATCTAGTCTTTGAACCCATTTGACTTGATTCACCTTCCACTTCTCATCTGGTGCATATAGAGCTTGGGTGAAAAATTTGTCATGCTCTTCAAATTTGGCAACATACTCTGCCTTCTACTAGCATTCCTCCTAGATTCAAGTGGAGAAACTATTGGTTTCTCTATATCTTGATGTTGGCATGGAAATACTTTTCAAGGAAAATTGAATAAAAGTGTTCCCAATCCAGTAACACATTAGCTTAAATCATATAAGCTCTTGCATTATTCCACCATGTCTCAGCTACTCCCTTCAGTATGTGAGTGGAAAACATCACTTTATCTTCCTACTTACATGGTGCAAACTTGACATTCTTGTCCATCTCTTTCATCTAACCTTGATCTTATAAGGGAATGCGATTTCCCTCAAAAGATGGTGGCTTCAACTCGTGGAATTCATCAAAGGTATGATTCCCCACCTCCAGTGAGGGTGTGGTAAGTGAAACTAGTCTGGTGCCTATTGTTACATTATTTGTTGTTGTTGTAGAACCACCTTTTGTTGTTGTTTCATCTTTTGCATCATCTAATAATGCTGCTACTGCATCATCTGACTTCAACAATCATCATTTACATTCGGTCTTTAGTTATTTGGGGGCATACCAAGTCTTCTTTGATTTTCAGTCATATTTAATATTTAATTTGACCAAAAATATTTTGCATATCACACATAAATATTAATTTGACCAGACTTAATATTTAATGACATAATAATTAGAACATATTGTTTAAAACTATAAGGACAACTACTCTTAATTATTCCTAATTACGAAAGGAACAACCAGGTTCGACTAGCTTTGATACTAAAACATAACATCATAACTCATTGTTTACAGTTTAATTTAAGGTGTTACAAATTAGTAATTGATAAGCATATAAATTTTTCATTAGCTAGAAATACATGATCACCCCTTGGCTTTATGTCCCAAGTTCAAGTTACAAGAAGGGAAATATATCACAAAAGGACTTCATTTTAAGAACTGTGTCTTTACCCTTGTTTCCCTTATCATCCATAAACTAAACTATAAGGGGTTATATTGCATCTCAGTAAATTCCTCAGAATTAAACCACAATCAGATCTATATATGACTACAACCTTTTCTTTTCGGCAACAATTGAAAAGTGTTGCCAGAATTGTGAAAAACATTATCTAAAAGAATAGGGGATGTTTTGCAACTATATTCTATCCTAGTGTTGCATGTTGTCTAAGGGGACACTTTTCACGCTCTTCTGACATACTTTCTATTACCATCACCTAAACTATGGGGAAATAGGACTTTTATTAGCGCACATGAGCCAATATTTTTTAATCTTTATATATATAAATGTTAGACAGTCTGATCTAACCCTAATCCCGCCCTTTTTGGCGGGTCTGAATAAATTTTATGAAAAAAAGGTTTTGCAAGGAATCGAACCGAGTACCATATACTACACTTTACAATTTTCACCACTAAACCACTTCCATTTTGATTGATATATTGTTGCTTCCAAAATTGATATACCGTACTAAAACTTTTTTTTTTAAAGTCACAAATGCCCTAGCGGTTCCTTTTCTGATTGCAATTTCTTTTCATTATTAACAAAGAAGAAACACAACTGGTAATATTATTTGGTAAGAAAACAAAGTTAATAGATTAAATTGATGTATATTTTGCATTTTTTTTATCCTTTTTGCAGTCGTTTCATAG